>Ga0116189_1000040_pt1 | contig 129297 bp, 105 predicted proteins | sample AD_JPNTR3_MetaG_FD_89895 | JGI IMG/M metagenome (GOLD analysis project Ga0116189, IMG submission 89895) | Active sludge microbial communities of municipal wastewater-treating anaerobic digesters from Japan - AD_JPNTR3_MetaG | ecosystem: Engineered > Bioreactor > Anaerobic > Digestate | place... | reverse complement strand
TGCAATTGTTTTAGTAGTTTTGTCAAAATTATTTTTAATATAGTTTGCTATTTTAATATCAAATTCCTTGATATTTTTATGACGATAAAACTTTACGAATTTTCCTGTATCAATATGAACAGGACAAGCTAATTGGCATAATCCATCTGTTGCACATGTTTGATTAAAATAATAGTCATAATCTTTTAAGATGTTCTTATATGATGATTTATCATTTAAATTATCCAATCTTTGCAATTCTCTTGTAATTACAATCCTTTGTCGAGGTGTTAGAGTTAAATCTTTGGAAGGGCAGTTAGATTCACAAAAACCGCACTCAATACATTTATCAATAAGTTCATGTGCTGTAGGCATTGGTTTGAGATTTTTCAAGTGTATATTATTATCATCATTAATTATAACACCAGGATTTAAAATGTTATTGGGATCGAATAGTTGTTTGATTTCTTTCATAATGCTGAAAGCTTTTTCGCCCCATTCTAATTCTACAAATGGAGCCATATTTCTACCAGTTCCGTGTTCTGCCTTTAGAGAACCATTATATTTATTTACAACCATCTGTGTAATATCATCTATAAAATCAGCATAGCGTTTTATTTCTTTGGCATCGTTAAAATCCTGGTTGAAAACAAAATGTAAATTACCTTCTAAAGCATGTCCAAAGATTACGGCATCATAATAACCATGTTTTTTAAATAATTCCTGTAATTCCAATGTCCCATCTGCAAGGTGTTTAATAGGGAAAGCAACATCTTCAATAATTGTTGTTGTGCCAATTTTTCTCATTCCGCCAACAGCGGGGAAAATACCTTTTCTAATTTTCCAGAGTTGATTATATTCATCGGGAATATCGGTAAATGATATTGGAACAATTGTTTTAAAATCACTAAGATAACTTAATATTTGTTCAATATTTGAATTTAACTCTTGTTTTGATTCCCCGCTAACTTGAACTAAAATAGAACAAGCATTAGCTGGTAAAGTTTTTATAACTTCTGGTATACCGTGTTCATTTTCAACAGAACGGAGAGCGGCTCTATCCATTAATTCTACAGCGTCAACTTTACAGTTTAATTTGAGTTTAATAACAGCATCACATGTAGTTTTTGTATCATAAAATAACATAAGGGATGATGCTTTAAATGGATTATCGTCCACTGTGTAGAGAGTAATTTCAGAAATAAAACCAAGTGTTCCTTCGGAGCCTACTAGTAGATGTTGAATTATTTCAATTGGGTCTATAAAATCTACAAAAGAATTTAAACTATAACCGGTTGTATTTTTTATTTTGAATTTTTCGGATATTTTAGAAAGCAATAAATTATCACTATGAATACGATTTCTAATATCAAGAAGATGTTGAACGAATTCTTTTTTAATTTTTAAAAAATCATCAACATTTTCTTTGTTACCAGTATCAAGAATATAACCATCTGAGAAAATAATTTTCATTCTTTTGACGGTTTTATATGTGTTTTCAGCAACACCACAACACATACCGCTTGCGTTGTTTGCTGCAATTCCGCCAATCATAGCTGCATTTATTGATGCAGGATCTGGACCAATTTTTTTCCCATATTGAGCAAGATGAGCATTAGCAATAGCTCCAATAACAGATGGGCCTAATGTAACAATTTTTTTATCTTGAGATATTTCTATCTTATCCCAATGTAAAGCAGTTTTCAATAAAATTGAATCGGTTATAGCTTGTCCGGAAAGACTGGTCCCGGCTGCTCTAAATGTGATAGGTAATTTGAATTGTTCTGCTAATTTAATTATATTTTGAACTTCATTTTCATTATAAGATTTAATTACAATTTTAGGAATTAATCTATAAAAACTAGCATCGGTTCCATAAGCAAGAGTTTCGATTGGTTTTGTGTAGATATTTTTATCTTTTACAACTTGCTTAACTTTGTGGATAAAATTCTTATAAATTGTTTCCAAATTTTCCCCCTAAAATATATTTGATGTTCCCCTTCTGCAAAAATAATAAAAAAAAATATGCTTAAAAAGAATATTTATACATTATAAGAAATTTTTGTATTTTACAATTAAAAATAATAAAATGGTTGTTTAATATGAAACAATATGAACAAATAATTGAAATTATGGAAAAAATGGAGGATTAGCTACTTTAGGATATTGATATAAAAATGTTGATACTACCAGTTGGGGTACTTAAACACCGCAAGCAACAATTAGACGAATTGTTCAAGATGAAAGATACTTTTTCAAAATTAGACCTGGTCTTTGGGCACTAAATAAAAATAGGGGATGAAGTTTTAAATAAGTTGAAACTTAAGAGACCTTTAGAAGATAATATTCAATTTGATCATACATATTATCAAGGATTAATTATTGAAATAGGTAATATGAAAGGGTTAAAAACATATGTACCATCACAAGATCAAAATAAAAATTTCTTAAATAGAAAAATAAAGGAGTATATCTCATTTTATAAAATACCTAATTTTTCGTATAAAAATTTAGTTGGAAAAGCAAAATATGTTGATGTTTTATAGTTTAATTCCAGAAATATGCCAGATTCATTTTTTGAAATCGATTTTTTAACTAATTTTTTGAATTCTTTTATCAAATTATCAGGATTACAGGACTTTTATAGTAGCTTTTACATAGTGAGTTCAAAAAAAAGGAAAAAAGAGTTTAAAGAGAAAATATCATATAATACTTTTAGAGATATAAAGAATAGAGTTGAATTCGTTAATTTTGATTATATTGCTAATTTACATGCAAAACTCAATGAGTTATATTTATTTAATTCCACTATTAAATAATATATAAAAACTAATTTCATTTTTTATTATAGTAATTTTTCTTTTATTCCCCAAAAAATTGTATTTTAGTAAGTTATAAAATAAAATGGTGTGCAAAAATGAAATTTAAATCAAGAACACATACTTGTGGCGAACTAACTTTAAAAAATGTAGGTGAAAAAGTTGTTTTAAATGGTTGGGTGCAAACAAGAAGAGATCTTGGCGGGCTAATATTTATTTGGTTAAGAGATAGGTATGGTATAACTCAAGTTGTTTTTGAAAACATCGAAAATGCTAAGGAATTAAGAAGTGAATATGTAGTTTCTATTGAAGGTATTGTTAGAAAAAGACCCGAGGGACAGGAAAATAAAAAGCTAATTACTGGCGATATTGAAGTTTTATGCGAAAATTTAGTAATTCTAAATCCAGCACAAACTCCACCTTTCCCAATCGAAGATGAATTAGATGTTAATGAAGAACTCAGATTAAAATACAGATATCTTGATTTAAGAAGACCTAAAATGCAGCGAAATCTGTTACTCAGACATAAAATAGCACAAATTACAAGAAATTATTTTGATAAAAATAATTTTGTAGAAATCGAAACTCCTGTGTTAATGAAAAGTACTCCAGAAGGTGCAAGAGATTATCTTGTTCCAAGCCGTATACATAAAGGAAAATTTTATGCACTACCACAATCACCACAGCAATATAAACAGTTGTTGATGGTTTCCGGTATGGATAGATATTTCCAGATTGTTAAGTGTTTCCGTGATGAAGATCTCCGTGCCGATAGACAACCAGAATTTACTCAAATTGATATCGAAATGTCTTTTGTTGATGTCGATGATGTGTTGACAACTTGCGAAGGACTGATGAAAGAAATTCTAAAAGAAACATTGAATTATGATTTAAAATTGCCATTACCAAGAATTCCATATGATGAAGCATTGGAAAAATATGGAAGTGATAAGCCTGATTTAAGATTTGATATGCAAATGATAACACTAAATGATATCTTTACTAATTCACAATTCAAAGTATTTCAGGATGTTTTATTGAATAAAGGAATAATTACATCTATTGTTGCTAAAGGTGCTTCAACATACTCCAGAGGGCAATTGGATCAATTAACAGAATTTGTCAAAAATCTTGGTGCAGGTGGCTTAGTTTGGATAAAAGTTAAAAATAACGAGCTTGAAGGTCCTTCTGTTAAATTTTTAAGCGATCAAGAAAAACAAGATTTATTGAAAAAAACAAATGTGCAAGATGGAGATTTAATTTTAATTTTATCCGGGTTAAAAAGAATTAAAACTCTTGAAATTATGGGTTCGCTTCGTCTTGAAATGGCTAAAAGAATGGAACTAATAAAACCTGAAACTCCACCAGCTTTACTTTGGGTTGTAGATTTTCCTTTACTTGAATTTGATGAAGAAACTAATAGATATTACGCAATGCACCACCCATTTACATCGCCTAAATTGGAAGATATTCCGCTTATGGATACTGACCCAGGTAAAGTTAAAGCTCGTGCTTATGATATGGTATTTAATGGAAGTGAAATTGGCGGTGGTAGTATTAGAATTCATAATGCAGATTTACAACAAAAAATGTTTGATGTTTTAGGTATTTCCAGAGATGAAGCAGAGGTAAAATTTGGCTTTCTAATGAATGCATTTAAGTACGGCGCACCACCTCACGGAGGTCTTGCTTTTGGATTAGATAGGCTTGTTATGCTAATCGCTGGGGAAAATTCTATAAGAGATGTTATAGCATTTCCCAAAACAACTAGTGCAATGTCTTTAATGGATGATTCTCCATCCTATGTTGATGAACAACAATTAAAAGAATTACATATAAAAATTGTTGATTAATTTTTAATTTAGGAATGTTCAATAAAAAATTGAGCATTCCTTTTTTTGTATTAATGAAAAAATTTAATATATTAAATTATTAAATCATGATAAATTAAAAAGACATATGATGGAATATATTTTAAAATTGTTAAATCCACCCAATAGCACTATTGAAGAACAGAGAAAAGTTCTGTTATCTTTTATGCTTTGGGTTGTAATTATTGCATATTTCCCGTTGAGTATTTATTTTTATTTCTCATTCCATAATATTATTTTCTATTATGCATTTTTTCTTTCTTTTTTCAATCTTTTTTTATATTATTTGCTAATTAAAAGGGGAAAAACAGTATTTGTAATAAATGCCATGCTAACAGTTAATTTCATATTTTATTTTTTGGAAGGTTATTTGTTTGGCTGGCATTCAATGTCATTATTTAAAATATTTTTATCAATACTTTGTGCCATATTATTAGAGTATAAAGAAAAACTATATTCTTTTATATTTATAGTTGGTTTTATGTTGAACTCTTTAATTATTACTTATTTCCCGCCAGTTATACAAGGGTATGATTTTTCTTTGATTCCCTTTTCTGTTTCGGTTTTAACATCATCTTATGCCTATATTGTTATTAAAATATTCATTAATAATAAAGTAAAACTTACTCAAGAAATGAATATTTTGCTAACAAAAGTTGAATTATCTCATAAGGTTATAGAAAATGTAAATATGGGAGTTATAATTTTCAAAAATAATAATGTTGTTTATAATAATACATGATTTGAGGAAAATGAAATAAAAATTGACTATTTAAAAGAATTGCTTTGTAATCATCAACACATTAATAAAAATTATATTGAAAAATATTTCGAAGAAAGAGAAAAATATTATAGAATAATAGGAGTTAATCTAACTACTGAAGAACAAAATAAATACTATGCTTTTTTTATTGATGATATTACAGATTTAAGAAGACAGCAAAAGTTATTAGAGCTTACAAGTGAAAAATTAGCAGGTGAAATTACAGAAAAAAATACATTAATTTCTATTTTAGCGCATGATTTAAAAAATCCATTTAATGCCATTCTAAACTATATCGAAATGCTTACAATTTTTAAGGATAATCCAGAAAAAGTAAATAGTACAATTGATAAGCTGAAAAATATTACATCAAATACATACAAATTTTTTGAAAATTTGTTGACTTTAATAAAAATTCAAACCAATAGAGTATCATTAAATTCAGAGAAGATAAAAATTAACAATCTCATAGAAGAAGTCATAAATGATAATCAAATAATAGCCGACTTGAAAAAAATTCGTATTACTAAACAATGTATAAATATAATTGTCAATTATGACTATATGATGATATACACAATAGTGAATAATATATTATCTAATGCAATTAAGTATTCTTATTCAGATTCTGAAGTCAAAGTTAAAGTTTAACTCAATAAAGACCTAAAATTGCAACAAAATAATATTACTATTTTCTCAACAGAAAATGTTGAAGATCGTGAATATTTAGAGATATCAATTACTGATAGTGGTACCGGTATATCTCAAGATAAGTTAAAAAAACTTTTAAAAATGGATAATATTCCGTCAGAAGATGGCACTGGTAACGAAAAAGGAACTGGATTAGGTCTTCTTATTTGTAAACAGTATTTAAATAAAATTGGTGGTATTCTTGTAATTAGCAGTACTTTAAATGAAGGAACGGAAATTAAAATATTTTTACCTTATAATGGGGAGGTTATATGATTCTTAAAGAGCAATTTAAAAAACAAGGGAACTTTTTATTTAAGTATCGTAGTTATTTTCCAATTCCATTTTTACTTTTTGCAATCATACTTTATGTATATGATAGAAATTTAGAATATATTTTATATAGGAAACAATATTATTACGGTGTGTATTATGAATATTTTTGTTTACTGATTAGTTTTTTGGGATTAATAATTAGAATTTATGTTGTCGGGCATTCTGCTAAAAATACTTCTGGGAGGAATGAAGCAGAACAAGTAGCAGATACAATTAATAAAACAGGATTGTATTCGGTTGTTAGACATCCATTGTATCTTGCTAATTTCTTTATGTGGATGGGACCAGTTTTACTAACAAGAAATTTCTGGTTTGTGTTAGCTGCAGTATTATTGTTCTGGCTTTTTTATGAAAGAATTATGTATGCCGAGGAACAATACTTAACTGAAAAATTTGGCGATGAGTATTTAAATTGGGCTAATAATGTTCCTACTTTTTTCCCAAAATTTAAAGGATTTGTAAAACCAGCGCTACCATTTAGCTGGAAAAAAGTTTTAAGACAAGAAAAGAACGGGCTATTTGCTATATTTCTGGTATTTTTAATTTTTGATATAGCAGCAAAAACTTATACACATGGATATGACTATAATCAAATTTATATCTATGGTTCTATAATAACAGCTATAATCTATATTGTGTTAAGATATTTAAAACGAAAAACAAAATTATTGGCAGATGGGAGATAAAAAGTAAGGCTACCTTTTTGGGGTAGCCTTTTGTTATTTGTATGTAAAATTATTTTTTCTTAGGATTTAAAGCACTTAACCCTAAAAATCTTGAAGATGTATATAATTCTTCTTCGATTCTTAAAAGTTGGTTATATTTAGCAATTCTATCTGTTCTGGAAGTAGAACCAGTTTTAATTTGTCCTGAGTTAGTAGCAACAGCAATATCAGCAATTGTTGTATCTTCTGTTTCACCAGATCTATGGCTTATAACTGTTGTGTATCCAGCTTTATGAGCTAACTCGATAGCATCTAAAGTTTCAGTTAATGTACCAATTTGATTTACTTTGATAAGAATAGAGTTTGCAGCTCCCATATCAATACCTTTTTGGAGGTATATTGGGTTAGTAACAAATAAATCATCGCCAACTAATTGTACTTTAGAACCAAGTTTTTGTGTTAATTTAACCCATCCTTCCCAATCAAACTCAGCTAAACCATCTTCAATTGAAACTATTGGATATTTATTAACCCATTCGCTCCATAATTCAATCATTTCATCAGATGAAACTTTTTTATCAGGGTTAGATTTAAAGAATTGGTATAATCCTGTTTCTTTATCGTACATTTCGCTAGTTGCAGGATCTAACGCAATTGCAACATCTTTACCAGGAGTATATCCAGCTTTTGTTATAGCTTCAAGGATAACTTCAACTGCTTCTTCGTTTGATTTTAAACTAGGAGCAAAACCGCCTTCGTCACCAACAGCAGTATTATAACCTTTTGATTTCAAAACATTCTTTAAATTATGGAAAACTTCAGCACCCATTCTCAATGCATTTTTGAAAGAGTCAGCACCTACAGGCATAATCATAAATTCCTGGAAATCAACATTATTGTCTGCATGTTTACCACCATTAATAATATTCATCATAGGAACAGGTAATGTTCTTGCGTTTACACCGCCGATATATTTGTATAAAGGTAAGTCAAGATATGCAGCAGCAGCTTTAGCAACAGCAAGTGATACACCAAGAATAGCATTTGCACCTAAATTAGATTTATTTGGTGTGCCATCCAAATCAATCATTAATTTATCGATTTCAGCCTGGTTTGTTGCATCTTCATCTATAATTTCTTCTGCAATTTTTTGTACATTTTCAACAGCTTTTTGAACACCTTTTCCTAAATATCTTGATTTGTCGCCATCTCTTAATTCAACTGCTTCGTTTTCGCCAGTTGAAGCACCACTTGGAACGGCTGCTCTTCCTACTGTACCATCTTCTAATATAACTTCAACTTCTACAGTAGGATTTCCTCTTGAATCTAATATTTCTCTTGCAATTACATCATAAATAGCTGACATTGTTTACTCCAATTTTATTTTAAAGGTAATATACAAATTTATAAAATAAATCAATAAATAACAATAAAATTATAAAATACTTTTTTCTTACTTTATTAATTTTAATAAATTAAAATTCGGGGGACTAATGCGTGAAAATTTACTCCTAACAAACAATAACCATCCTCAATTCAATCAAGATGCTAAAATATATGAAAATATGTATACCTTGTTAGAGCAACAATTACAAACATGGGAATTATGTAAGTCTAATTATTCAGCTCTTGATAATGTGAAAATTAAAAAATTTGTTTTTGAAAATGGTATTACTATTAATGTTCAATTTAATCCTGCCCGTGTTATTTCTTCTACTGCTAAAGTTGATCCTAAATCAATAAAAGAAAGGAAATGTTTCCTTTGTGTAAATAATCTTCCAGAACAACAAAAGGGTATTATTTATAAAGAAAAATACTTGATTTTGGTTAATCCTTATCCAATTTTTAATCAACATTTTACAATACCCGATTTGCAACATACTCCTCAAGAAATTCTATCCAGATTTAGTGATATGTTAGATTTTTCAAAAGATTTAAATAAAAAGTTTGTTGTTTTTTACAATGGACCTAAATGTGGAGCATCTGCACCTGATCATTTCCATTTCCAAGCTGGACAGAGAAATTTTATGTCAATTGATAATGAATATGAGATTATAATCAATAATTGTGTTATTGCTAATAAAATTACTAATAACATCAGTAGTTATTTGGTTGGAGAAAATTATTTAAGATCTCATTTTATTTTTATTTCTAATAAAAAGGACCTTTTAATTGATGAATTCAATAAGCTATATAAAAGTATGGCTAACGGAGATGAAGAACCTTTAATGAATATTATAGTTTACTGGGATAACATTCTTGATTTGGAAGGCTGGCGAATACATATTTTCCCAAGAAAAAAACATAGACCAGATTGCTACTTTAAAGAAGGTGATGAAAATATAACTATTAGTCCAGCATCTGTTGATATTGGCGGAGTAATGATTACACCTTTTGAAAAAGATTTTGAAAAAATTACAAAAAATGATTTAATAAATATACTTCGAGAAGTAACTCTCTCAAATGATGAAATTTTGAGTATTTATGAAAATTATTTATCCCTTTAAAAAAATTGGAATTTAAAGAATTTTAATGTATATTTATTTTACAACTAAATATATTTAGTTTTACAAACTGTATTCTAAAAAACTATAATTAGGAGGTATTTTATGAAAATCAATAGTTGGTTGAAAAAGATTACAGTAATGGTTGCATTGATTGCAACAATTAATTTGTTCGTTGGCTGTTATGGTAGTTTTACTTTAACTAAAAAACTGTACAAGTGGAATGGTACTGTTGGTAATAAGTTTATCCAATCTGGATTAATGTGGGTATTGTTAGTTTTACCAGTTTATTCAGCTACTACTTTTATCGATTTTGTTGTATTAAATACTATTGAATTTTGGACTGATTCAAATCCATTAGCAATGAGCGAAAGCGATAAAGAAATCCAGATAGTAAAGAGTGAGAAATCAACATATCAGATTACAGCAACAAAAAATCAGTTTGAAATAATGGTAATTGAAGGCGAAAATATAGGGAAAAAAGCTACATTAAAATATAATGAAATAGAAAGTTCCTGGTATTTGAACGATGGAATAAAAGATATTAAAATTGCTGAGTTTGATGCAAGTAATTTAGCAAATTTAAAAATATTTACTCAAAATGGTGACGTCATTTATAAGTCACTAAATACATCATTCTAGAGTTCAGTAAGCTAAAAAATTGCCACTTTTTGTGGCAATTTTTTTATTGTTATAATACTTATTAATGGGGGATATATGCGAAAATTATTTTTAATGATTCTTATTTTTGCTTTTGTTGCAAAACCACAAAATATTTCTGATTCATTAACTAATCAGCTTTCTAAAATATTTAATAGTTATACAATTGCAGGGATGTCTGTAATTATTGTTAAAAAGGATAGTATTGTTTATCGCAATCATTTTGGGTAACGAGATATTGCAAAAAATTTACCAGTTAATGATAATACAATATACAGAATTGCTTCAATATCAAAGTCATTTGTTTCAACTGCAATAATGCAATCAGTTGAAAAAAATCAATTATCCTTAAATACAGATATTTCATCTATATTAGGTTTTCAAGTTAGAAATCCAAATTTTCCAAATGACCCAATAACTGTTGAAATGTTATTAACACACACTTCTTCACTTTCCGATAATGCAGGATATAGCACAATAGATGTTTTGAATCCAAATTTTTCTTCTTATTCACCATCATTATAATTAAATAAAAAACCTGGTGCTTATTTTACATATTGTAATTTAGCTTATAGTACACTCGGCTGTATTGTAGAAAAAGTTACAAACAAAAGATTTGATATTTATGTAAAAGAAAATATTTTAGAACCTTTAGAAATGAATGCAAGTTACAATATTGATGATTTTACGCAAACTGATTTTGAGAATATTGCTGTTCTTTATAGATATCAAAACTCTCAGTGGGTGCCACAAAAAGATAATTATAATGGTGTAAAGTCACAGCCCCAAAATTTATCTAATTATATTCTAGGTAAAGATGCTTTTATATTTCACCAACTGGAGGTTTAAGGACAAGTGCTATGGATTTAGCAAAATTTATGATAGCACATATGAATGGAGGTGTATACAAAGGGAAAAGAATTTTGCAAGAAAATTCCGTTCAACAAATGCATTCTGTAAAGTGGAGCTATAATGGAAGTAATGGAGATGGTTTATCGGCGTTCTTTTATAAATACGGTTATGCATTTCACTGGCCTAAAAATTTAATACAGGGGCAAAATCTTTGTGGCGTTCCCGGTGAAGCATATGGTCTATTAAGTGATATGTATTTTTCCCCTGATTCCTCTTATGGTATTATTTTTATTACTAATGGAGGTGTATTTGATTACGCAGCAAATGATTTTTATAATATCGAAGATCAGGTAATTAACGCTGTTTATAATTTTTTTTTATATCCAAAAAAAAAGTTATTGATAAATCCTTAAAAGAAGGTTTCGAAAAAAATTTCCCACCGGATGGCTGGGCAATAACTGATATGAATGGTAACAATTCAAATACATGGACAAGCTTTACAACATCTAAGCCATCTGGGGGCACAACAACAACCAAAACAGCAAGAATAAGTTATACAAAAAGTGGAATTTTAATAACAAAAAGGGTGTTAGTATCTGATACCTCTAAAATACTTTATTTTAATTTTCGTATATTTTGTGGTAATAAATATAGTTCTAAATTTGATGTTATGGTGAGCGAAAATTCAAATCAAACTGATATTTCTAAATATCAAATAGTAAAAACATATTTAAGAGATAATGCAAGGGGTAGTTATATTAATGATAATACACCTGTAAACTGGGAAAGTGATGCAATTGATCTTTCTATTTATAAAGATAAAGAGGTTTTTATAGCATTTAGAGTAGATAATACTTATGACGATGGTGGAGGCCCTAATTTAGCAGGAGATACGTGGGATATTGATGATATTAATTTATCTAGTACTGTTTCAAATGAAATTATAAACAATAAAAATTATGATATAGTAAAAATTTATCCAAACCCATTTAATCCATCTACTAATGTTGAATTTAGTTTGTCAAAAAAATCAAATGTTACATTAAAAATTTATGACATAAGGGGCAGATTATTAGAAAATTTGCAAATAGGTAATTTATTGCCAGGGTTATATAATTATCAAGTAAACTTAAGTAATTATACAGCTGGAGTTTATGTGTTTAACTTGCATATTGGAGAAAATTCAAAAAAAATAAAGGCAATACTATTAAAATAATTGATAATAATCACTAAAAATAAAAATTGAAATAATTTTGATAAAGAATTTAATTATTGTATATTAAGATTAGATTAACAAAATAATAGGTATAAAAATGAGTACCTTAAAAAATTTATATGAAAAAATGATTATGGCAATGAATGTTGAAAAACTCCAAATTCCGCTCACGGCTGTCAAAATTTATAAAAATGATGTGGAAATCCCTAAAGAAGTAAAAAATACCTTTGTTAATGATATTACTCTTACATCCTGTCAGGCATACAAACAAGGATATTTAGGCGATGCTGTTTTGCTTACTGCAGAAAATATTGGTTGTATCGCGGCAGCGATATCTTTTGGGCTAGTTGATCAAAATCAAGATAGACCTTTTGAAGGTAGCAGAGTTTACACAGATGTAATGAAAAGTCATGCCGAAAATCCTGATGAATTTATCCCACCAACACCAAAAGAGTTTACGGAAGGAATTGTTTATGCTTGTATGGATTCTGGAAGATTAGATTTTGCATTATTTGGTAAAAATGATGTTGGTAGATTTGAAAAAGTTGAAACTGCTAAAAAAGCTGTAGCTGAAATGATGGCTATTCAACCTGCAACTACGCAAGGAGTATTTTTTTTTAATACAGATTTTGATGCAATTGATATTATTCCTGATGTTGTAATTCTCAATGTAAGACCTGTTGAATTAACAAGAATTATACAGGCTTATCAGTTTTTAACAGGTGAAAGAGTTACAGCTAATATTGGGCCGGTAGGAGCAGTAAATTCTGATTTAATTGTTAGACCATATCTAACACAAGAAATAAATATAACTCCTTACTGTATTGGTGCAAGGTTGTTGGCGGTTTTGGACCCAAATAAATTAGGCATTGCTTTCCCATGGAAAAAATTTGAGATTATGGTTGAAGGTATGGTAAAATCTCAAACAGGTTATCCTTTTGAAAAATATCCAGGAGCTAATCCATACTCATATGAATAATCTTGTAAAAACTAATATACATATGATGGCAAAGTTAACTCAAACAGAGTTAACGCAAAGACATTTAGAAATATTAGAATTTGCTTACGAATATTATAAAAAGAATAAAATAGGTCCTCTTTATAATAATTTCTTTAAATTTGTAAAAGCTACAAAAGAAGAAATTAATAATCTTTTCCCACACGGACTTAATTCGATTTATACTTGGATCGGTATACCTATTCAAACAACAAAAGATGGGTGTAAACCAGCTGCCGAAATAACAGTAGAAAATCCCAGAGAAGTTTATTTAGATTACAATGCTACCACACCATTAAGAAAAGAAATAATAGAAGAATTAAAAAGTTTTTTTGATGCAAATAATAATTATGGGAACCCTAGTAGTAGTACAAATTTAGGCGTTAAAGCTCATGATTTAATTGAATTTGCAAGAACAAAAATTTCTAATATTATTAATGCTCCAGAAAAATCTAAAATTATTTTTACAGGTGGCGGTAGTGAAGCTATTAATATGGCTATTAAAGGAATAGCTTTTGCAAATTTTGAAAAAAAAGGATATATCATAACTACGGCTATAGAACATTCTGCAGTATTAAATTCAGTTAAGTTTTTAGAAAAACTTGGCTTTCAGGCAACTTATCTCAAGCCAGATAGATATGGAATTATTCATCCTGATACATTACAAGAAGCTATACAAGATAATACTATACTTGTTTCGGTAATGATGGCAAATAATGAAATTGGTACTATAAATGACTTAAATGAGCTAGCAAAGGTTGCCCATAAGTATAATATACCATTTATGACTGATGCAACACAAGCTTTTTGCAAAATCCCAATAGATGTACAGGATTTAGATATAGATTTAATGGCTTTTTCTGCCCATAAAATATATGCGCCTAAAGGTATTGGTGCTTTGTATATCAAAGATGGTATTTCTATTGAACCTTTAATACATGGTGGAGAACAAGAATTTAATTTACGTGCAGGTACAGAAAACACTGCTTTTATTTATGCTTTTGCTTTAGGTTCAATGCTTGCATACAGAGAAATGAATGTTGAAATAAAAAGATTAACTGAATTGAGAAATTATTTTTTTGAAAAATTAAAGGAAATTCATCCTGAAATTATTTTGAATGGACATCCTGAAAAGCGATTACCAAATAATTTAAATGTTGGCTTTAAGGGTTTCGATAGTGGGTCCATACTTTTAAGCTTAAATAAAATAGGTGTTTATGTCTCAAGTGGTTCAGCATGTCATGCTGGAAGTGTTGAAACATCTCACGTAATTAAAGCTTGCGGAATTAATACAGAAGATTATGGGATTATACGTTTTAGTTTGGGTTATTACACTACAAAAGAAGATATAGATTATGTCATTAAATATCTCCCTTCTATCTTAAAGGAACTCAAGAACTATTAATGATTGTTTGTTTTATTATAAAAAATTATTATATTGCTGTTATAATCTGGAGATTTAATGAATACTATAAAAATTATTGAAGAAAACTTCCCCAAATTATATTTAGATTATTTAAATGATTTTGAAAATGTTAAAAAATATTATTATAAAAATTTTCGATTAGCTGAAGATTTATTTGAAACTATGCAGCAAGTTATGAATAGTACTTATCATCAAAGAGATAAGTTGGTTGACATTTTAATCAAGCAATATAAAGGCTATTCAGTTTCTGAAAAAACATTAAAAAATATTGAAAGTTTAAACAATAAAAATACATTTGCTATTATTACAGGTCAGCAAGCCGGAATGCTTGGCGGACCACTTTATAATATTTATAAAATTTTTACAGCTATTAAACTTACAGAAGTACTAAACGAAAAATTTGAAGAATTTAATTTCGTACCAGTTTTTTGGATGGAAGTAGAAGATCATGATTTTGATGAAATTAGATATTTTAATTTCCTTGGTAAAAATTATGATTTTTGTAAAGTTAAATATGATGATATCGAAAAATTTGTAAATCGTGGTAGTACGGGCAATATTATCATTAACAATAAGATAAAACTATTTTTTGATGAAATCAAGTCATCAATTTTAACAACTCAATTTACTAATGATATAATCTCATCTTGTGAAAATATTTATAGCGAAGGAAAAACTATTGGGGATGCATTTAAAGAAATTTTATTCCAGTATTTTGATAAATATGGCTTGATTATTTTTAATTCGCTTGATACTTCTGTTAAACAACTATTAAAGCCTGTTTTTAATAAAGAAATTTCAAATTATATCGAGCACTCTGTTAAATTGGTTTCAATTAGTGCTGAATTAGAAGCTAATTATCATTCACAAATAAAAATTAGGCCAATTAATTTATTTTATTCAAAAAATAATCTAAGATACCCAATTGAACCTACTGAAAATAATACTATTTATTCGATAAAAAATCTTAACAATAATATATCACTGAAAGAACTATTAGAGGAAATAGAAAAAAAACCAGAGAATTTTAGTCCTAATGTAGTATTAAGACCTATTTGTCAAGATTATATTTTCCCAACAGTGTATTATGTTGCGGGGCCCGGAGAAGTATCCTATTTTGCACAAATATTGTCAATTTATGAAAATTTTAATATTGTAAGACCTATAATCTATCCGCGAGTTTCTGCTACATTGCTTGAAAGTTCAAATAGTAAAAGAATGGAAAAATTACATATAACAATGGAAGATGTGTTTGTTCCATTCTCAAAATTTATTGAGTTGATCCTTGAAAAAAATACAGAAAACAATATTTTGAATTCACTCAATGATGCTTATAATAATTTTATTCTAGATTATGAAAAAGTAAAAAAAGAAGCAATTGAATTTGATAAGAATTTAAATGACAACTTTAACAAAACAATAAATAATATCGAGCATTCACTAAATATTTTGATAGAAAAAATTAAAGCTTCACAACAGAGAAAAAATGAAGAACTTATAAATCAAGCAAAAAGAGTTTATAATTCTTTATACCCTCAAAATGATCTACAAGAAAGAAATCTTTACTGGATATATTTTGTAAACAAGTATGGTGATAAATTTATTGAACATATCTATAATAGCCTAAAAATAAATTTGTATTCACATCAAGTAATAACTATAAACCCGCAAATTAATAATCTTTTCTAAAAATTTATAATGGGTATGATATTAAAATAAATATATTTTAATGTGATTAAAGTGCTGTATTATAATTCTTGTAAATAAAAAATAAAAATCAATCTTATTATTTTTTATAATATTTATATATAATATTAATATAATGATAATAAAGTCAATGCTGATGTTGTAACTTATTAATATAATTACAATAATTTAATATAAAGGTATTGATTTTTTGAAAAAAAAGTATGATATTATAGAATTATTTATAAAAAAATATTAAATAGTTTATGGAAAAAGAGCCTAGTGTATTAGCAAAGCAAATTTCTATCCATGATTTAGCTTTTCCTAGCTGTTTATGCAATAAACATCTTGAAGTTTTAACAGCTAACGATTCATTTAATAATAATATTAATGTTAAAAATTTGCTTGATTACTTAAGTGATCAAGAAAAATTACAAGAATGGATTGAAAAAGTTAAAAACGGTGAAGGTATTGATAGTACTTATTTCCAAAATATAAATAATCAATATGTTTTGGTATATTGCTCATATTATAAAAATGATACATATTTATTTAATTTTATAAAAACTTCTGATACGCAAAATCAAAGGATGAAAGATTTGCACGATGCTTTTATATTTGATAAGGTTATGACGTTAGAAAAAATACAAGCATTAAGAGAAGAAATTAATTTAAAAAACAAATTAATTTCAATAATTTCCCATGATATAAAAAATCAGTTAAATACATTTCAGTTACTTGATGAAGATATGTTGCAGGAGATACAAGAAAAATGTACAGCTTATACTGCGCATAAATTTGAGCTTGTTTATCAAGTTTGTGATGCATTTGTATATTATGTGAATAACCTGCTTAATTGGATAAAAGCTAATAATAAAAATATCCAAGTAAATTTTGAGGATGTAGATTTATACGAAGTTTTAACAAATGTGGTGGAAATTAATAAAGTTCATTCAGAAAAAAAACATATTTCAATTATTTTTTCATCTTTATGCAGAACAAAAATATATAGTGATGTAACAATTTTAACTACTATTTTTGTGAATATTTTGAATAATGCTATTAAGTTTTCCAAATTAAATAGTAATATTTTTATAACACTTTTAGATTTACGAGATACGACAGAAATAATATTTCAGGATAATGGTGTTGGGATACCACCCGAACAATTAGAAAATATTTTTGAGCCTAAAAAAATTATGTCTACCCCTGGTACAATAGGAGAAAAAGGAACAGGCTTTGGCTTAATTTTAGTGAAAGAATTTTTAAATTTTATTGATGGACAAATTTTTATAGAAAGCAAAGTTAACGTTGGGACAAAAGTAATAATACGTTTACCAAAGAATAATAAACCAGAAAGAAACTAATTATTTCTTTTCCAAAATCATTTGGATGTTTAATTCTTTGTTATCTCTTATAACTGTAAATAATACTTTGTCATTTATTTGATAGTCATAAAGTAGAGTTAGTAGTTGTTTGTCATTCCCAATTTTGTGATTATCAAGTTTGATTATGATATCTCCAACTAGCAGTCCAGATTTATGTGCTGGTGAATTTTGCTGAATATTGTTAATTATAACTCCTTTACGATATTTAAGTTTTAAAGTTTCGTAAATATTATCGTCAATATTTTGAACTGATAAGCCTGTCCAGAAATTTCTATCGAATTTTTTGCCAGATTTCAGCACACTAATCATTTTTTCTAATCTATTAGATGGAATAGCAAATCCAATTCCAATATTGCCAGAACCACCTGCAGAGTATATTAAAGTATTCATTCCGATTACTTCGCCTTTGGCATTTACAAGAGGGCCACCACTATTCCCACCATTTATAGCAGCATCTGTTTGTATCATATTTGAGTAATATCTACCTTGATTAGGATCAAGTATTAAATCTTTGGCACTAATTACACCAACTGAAACAGTAGGTTGATCATTTAAATTGAATAAACCAAAAGGATTACCTAAAGCGATTACCCATTCGCCTATTAATATATCGTCATATTCTCCAAATTTTAAATATGGCAATTTGTAATTGGTTTCAATTTTTAAAAGACATATATCGGATTCATAATCTGTGCCTACTAATTTCGCTTTATAAGATTCACCGTTGGTAAGTGTTACAATGATTTTACTCCCTTTTCCCGCAACATGGTCGTTTGTTAATATATATCCGTTGCTGGAAATAATAAATCCGCTACCTACACTTTGAACTTCTCGAGAAAAAGATTGATCACCAAAGAAATGCCTGAAAAATGGGTCTTCGCTCCAAAAATCAAAAAAGGGATCGATTATTTTTTGTGTTTCGTAAACTGTTATACCAACTACTGCAGGGCTAATATTTTTTACTGTTTCGGTTATAGTTGTTTTTCTTTGTGAGGTAATATTTGTAAAACATCCGGTTAGCAAAAATGAAATTAGAATTATGAACTTAAGTATTGATTTCATTTGTTTTGCTCAAATTTTCTGATAAAAGTCCATTCAGTTTTTATAAAATCCTTAATCTCGTTTGTAATTTTTTTATGTTCTTGTTTGATAATTTGCAATTCTAATTTTGCTTTTTCAATCATTTCATTTGATTTTAATTTTGCTTCTGTAAGTTCAAGCTCAGCAGTTTTTAAATTTTGCATCTTTTCGCTGTTAAATTTATCAAGTTCGTTTTTTAATTCGTAATTTTCTTTTTTTAATTTCCATACTTCAGAAAGGCTTATCCCTAATAAAGCTATTGCATACAAAATTAAATTTTTAAATACCATATTAATAGTAAGATAGATTTTGATTTCTCTTTTAGGCTCAAAAACAATAAAATTATAACCAATCGGCACAGTAATCAGCAATGAAAGTATTATAAGATATGATAAAATTTTAAAATTTTTATCCCATTGAGAATTTTGTGAGTAAAGGTATCCTATAATTAAAATAACAAGTGAGATACCAAAAAAAACTGAGAAGTTTATATCACCGGATTGTTCGTTTAATTTTGTTACAAAATTGGATAATTGAATTAAAAGAATAATTAAAACCGGAAAAATTATTTGTAATATCTTTTTCATATTATTATTTATAATCAAATATTATACCAAAAAAGATTATGTTAAATCATATCAAGAATTAAATTAATATCATTGGTTGGTTGATAGCAAGTAAAATCTTTGCATAGATAAAAAGTAATATTGTTATTGAAAATTTCTTTATCTTTGAAAATTTCTAAATATTCTTTATTTTCTAGTAGGACTGGTATAAGAATGCAATTTTTTGAGAAAAAATGTCTTATTGTGCTATGATATTTCTCTGCTGTTGTTTTGAAAGGAAATAATATAACGAGTTGATGTGTGGAATATAAATTTTTAAATGTTGCGTTTAATAAACCTGCATATTGTATAGGATTGTTTTTAGCTGTTTTAAAGTATTTAGAGATTAAAATTTCTGAAATTTCTTTGTATATGATGTTATTTTCAAAATTTGCAAGATATATTATACTTTCCAAAAATTTTGCAACGGGAGATTTTATAGGTGTATCCTGGTAAATAATCGGGTTAAAATTGTTATATTTTGTTTCACAGTAGTAAAGATTGTTGCTCTTTGAGTCGTAGAAATTATTAATAACATAATTAGCATAAAATTTTGCTTTTTGATAAAATTTCAACTTTCCTGTTGCAATAAAGAGTGATATGCATGCTTCTATATAAGCGGCGTAGTCATCTAAATAACCAAATATTTGTTGGCTAGATTTTATTTCATGTAATAATTTTTTGTTTTGAAAGGCAAGTTTGGTGATAACATCAAATAAATTAATTGCCCTTTTTAAGTATGCTTCCTCTAATGTTGCATAAAAAAGGTTTATCAGAGCTGTAATGTAATTTGAATTATTATTTGTGAGTAATTTAGTATCAATATTATGTTTAGGCTTGTTTTGAATTCGGTAATTTTTTAATAAAAACAACAATTCTTTAGCAAATTTATATTTAGGATTTGATTTCTCTGGGTAGAAAAAATTTTTTGTTAATATGTATTTATTTTCAAATTCAATCGGAGTAAAAAATTCATTGAAATAATGTTCTAAATTATCAGGTATGCAATTTTTAAAATCTTCTTTAGTAAATAAGTAATATTCGCCTTCGATATGATTATGATCAGCATCAATACTTGTATAATATAAGTTTTCGCCATTACTAAGAAAATCTTCAATAAAATTATGCGTTTCTATTGCTATATCAAGAAATTTTGTGTTTCTTGTTAGATTAAAAGCTTTTGTATAGAGATTAATCATTTCAATATTGTCATAAAGCATTTTTTCAAAATGAGGTATTATCCATTCTCTATCAGTTGAATATCTATGGAAACCAGAATCTATTAAATCGTAAAAACCGCCATTAGTCATTTTTTCAAGGGAATTAAGGACAATCTCAAGAATTTTATTATTATTGGTTTTCTTATAATAATTTATCAAATATTCATAAGTTGTGTAATGTGGAAATTTAATTGAATTACCAAAACCACCGAATTCTTTATCGTGTAAGTTTAATAGTATGTAATTGGAATAATCAAAATCGAATTCATTAATTTCTTTAGTATTTATAGTTGATTTTGCGGAGTTAAATAAAAGATTAAAGATGTTTATATTTTTTTCAACTATTGTTTTTTTTTCTCTTTGATATATTTCGTTTATATTTTGTAATAACTGTAAAAAAGAAATTCTGCCATATTTAGGTATAGGAGGGAAATAAGTACCCCCGAAAAACGGAATTTTTTCAGGTGTAATAAATACATTAAGAGGCCAGCCAGCATTACCTGTTGTAGCAGTTACAAATTCAATATACAAAGCGTCTATATCAGGTTGTTGTTCTCTATCTACTTTAATTGGGATAAAATGAGTATTGAGGTAATCAGCAATTTCAGGATTATTAAAAGATTCATATTGCATTACGTGACACCAATGACAGGCAAAATAACCTATACTTACTAAGATTGGTTTATCTTCTTCTCTAGCTATTTCAAATGTTTCTTCTTCCCATAAGTACCATTTAGTTAAATCATTTGCGTGTGATCTAATATAAGGGGAACTTGAATTTAGTAACTTATTCATATATTTATAATTTCTTTTTTATAACAACAAAATTCAAATATAATTTGTTCAAAAAAAAATTTTATTATTAGAAACTTATTTTATATATTTAATTTTAGAGAATATAAAAACTATTATGAAGAATTTTTTTAAAATTTTATTTATTCTTTTGGTGCATGTTATTTTATTTGTAGGTATAAGCTATACTTATCGAAAGTTTGAAGTACCTATAGATGATATTAGTATTTCCATTTCAAAGAAATTTGAAAACGAAATAATTGTTAAATTTTACACTGCATATTATAAAAGTTTGATGTTAAAAAATCAATTGTTAGAATTAAAAGCAAATGGAATAGAAGATAGAAATGTTATAACAAACTTATTAAAAACTACATTAATAGGCGATAATGATTTATTCGGCGTCTGGACAGTATGGGAAAAGAATAAGTTTGATGGTAAAGATAATTTGTATAAAAATTCAAAGCCTTATCATGATAATACTGGAAGATTTATACCTTACTGGAATAGAGGAAAGGGAAACAATACTCTAGCTTTAGAACCTTGTGTTGATTACGATGCTGAAGGAAAACAAGGTTATTACTATTTAAAACCTAAAGAGACAAAAAGTTTTTATATAACAGAACCAACTACTTACAATATAACTGGTCGTAAAATTACTGTTGTAAGTTATTGTATGCCAATTATAAAAGATACAACTTTTTATGGGGTCGTCGGTATTGATCATTCATTAGATTTTCTGCAGGATATTATAAATGATATTATTAAAGGGGGTGTAGGTTATTCATTTATTGTTGATGAAAATGGCAAAATTTGGATATATCCAAGAAAAGATTTTAATGGTGTACAGTTGAGTAAATTAAATCCTAAATTAGAAGAAGTAGAAAAAAAACTACTCGAAAGGAAGCTTTTTGTTACAAATATAAGTGAGTTAAAAAATAGAGAAAGAGTAATGAGGTATGTTTATCAACCTATTATTTTAGAAAAAATTTGTTTGTTTTTTGTTACAGCTATTCCAGAAGATATTGTTACAGATAGATATAATAAATTTAGGATTTCTCTAGCAGCTATATTAGTTTTTTCTTTTATTTTGATTTTAATAATAAAAAGGTATTGACAAAAGGAAAATTTTTTTATATATTTGTATCGTATATAAATATAATCTAATATAAATATTATTTAACATCTATAAAATATTATAAAGGAAACTTTTATGAAATATAAGAATGAATATCCAATCGAAATTAAAAAAATTGCACATGAAATTGTTGATTGTTTCCCAAATATGATGAAAGTTTTATTGTTGGCGAATAAAAATATAAGGCCCGAAAAAGTTAAGCTATCAATGCATCATTTCCAAATTCTTAATATTTTAAATGATGAAGGGAATTTAACGGTTAATGAATTAAAATCAATATTAAAGCTAGCTCAAAGTACTGTTTCGCAGCATCTTTCTAAATTGTTGAAAAATGGTTATGTTAATTTAAAAATTGATCCATATGATAGACGAAAAACAATTGTTGAGATAACCGCAAAAGTTAAAGAGGTAATTAAAATTAAAAGAGAAGAATTTGTAGAAAAACATTGTTATTATTTAAATATGTTAGAAAAGGATGATAGAGAAAGAATTGTCGAAGCTTACAAAACTATATCGGAAATTACATCAAAAATTTTAAAAAAAGTGAAATTTTAATTACGGGAGCTTTCAATGATAAGGCTTATATTAACAAATATTTTATTGTTTAGTATTCTTGTTTTGGCTCAACAAACAGTAACGCTTAGTGTAGAAGATTGTATTAGAATTGGTAAAGAGAATAGTAAAACGTTAAAAATAAGTAAATCTAAAGTAATACAATCTGAAGCAAAATTAGCTGAAACAGATGCTAATTTGTATCCATCGTTAAAGCTGACCGCTGGGTATACAAGGTTGAGTGATGTTGGAAAACCAGATTTCGGCCCAGCTGGTGCATCAATTGCTAAGGCTTTTTCTCCGATATTAGATAATTATTCAACCAAAATTACTTTAAGTCAACCAATATTCACAGGATTTAGGTTAAGTTCTACATCGGAAATTAGTGAGTATAATAAACTTGCCACTGAAAAAGAATATGAAAAAGATGAAAAACAGCTAATATTAGAGATTAGAAATTCTTATTGGACTTTGTATAGAGCAATTATGCTCAAGGAAAATATTCAACAAAACATTAAAATGATTGAAGCACATCTTGAAGATGTGGAAAATTTTAAGAAAAATGGATTTGCAACCGATAATGAAGTTTTGAAAGTAAAAGTGCAACTTTCGAATACTAAATTACTATTAATTGATGCTGAAAATGCAATTGAAATGTCGATTTTAGCACTTAATAGTTTAATTGGGTTACCTTTATCTACAAAAATTGTTCTTAAAGATAAACCTGAGTTTCTTTCTCTTGAACAATATGATAATAATGCTAATATATTAAATGCTCTTAACACAAGAGAAGAGATTGTATCTATGAAATACAGATTGGAAGCTGCAAATTCTGCGATAAATTTAGCCAAATCTGGATGGTATCCGCAAATTTTCTTTTTTGCAGATTATATTTATTCTAATCCTAATCAAAGATATTTTCCACAAAAAAAGGAATTTAAAGGTAGCTGGGATTTTGGTATTACACTTTCATTTGATTTATGGAACTGGTTGTTGCCTAAACATCAAACAATACAAGCAGAAATGCAATACGAACAATTAAAGCAAAGTTATGAGTTGTTAAAAGATCAAATAAATTTAGAAGTTGTTCAAAACTATCAAAATATGATAAAAATGTATGAAAAAATCAAAGTTACTCAAGAGGCTAAAGAACAAGCAAGGTTAAATCATAAAATTACAAGTGAAAAGTTTAAAGCAGGATTAATTTCAAATTCTGAGCTTATTGATGCTGAGACATCTTTGTTACAAGCTGATATTAATTATTCATTAGCTATAGCAGATTATGAATTTGCAAAAGCTAAATATCTTAAATCTATAGGGAAATAATTATTTGAGGAATAATATGAATAAAGCAAAAATTAAACTAATAGCAATTATTGCGATTGTAATTCTTATCATTGTTTTAATATTAGCAAATAATAAGAGAATTATCAATCAAAAAGCGGCTAAACTTACAAAATTAGATTATATACCAGTTTCAGTATTTACAGTTAAAACAGGTGATATTAAAGAAGATATAAGTTTTATAGCAACAGCATATCCAAACAAAGAAGTTAACATTGCTACAGAAGTTGCTGGTAAAGTTATTAAAGTTAATTTTACAGAAGGCACTTTTGTTAAGGCTGGCGATGTATTAGTCCAGATTGATGATCAATTAAAACAATCTGCATATGAAAATGCTAAAGCATTATTTGATAAAGCTGAAAAAGATTTACAAAGGAATAAAGAACTTTACAATAGCAAGAGTATTAGTGATGCCCAAATGGAAGCCGCAGAACTAAATTATTATAATGCTAAAAATCAATTGAAAATTGCGCAAAAACTATTAAAAGATACAAAAATTATAGCACCTTTTAGTGGGTATATTACTCAAAAAATGGTTGAGATTGGTGCTTATTTGAATGTTGGTAATCCAATTGCTACAATTGTTGACGTAAGTTCTTTAAAAATCAAAGCCAATATAGCAGAAAAAGATGCCTTTAAATTGAAAAAAGGTGACCAACTAAAAATGACAACTGATGTTTACCCAACTAAAATTTATTACGGTAATATTTCTTATATCTCCCCAAAGGGTGATGATGCACACACCTATCCTATTGAAGTGATGGTTAATAATAGTAATGGTGAATTGAAAGCTGGAATGATTTTCAATATTAGTTATAATTACGAAGTAAAACAAAACAAATTAGTTATTCCACGTGACGCAATCATTGGAAGTATAAAAAATCCATATGTTTATGTTGTAAATAATGATGTTGCAGAATTACGATATATTAAAGCTGGAGAAGAATTAGGTAAATTTGTTCAAGTAATTGATGGGTTAAAATCAGGAGAAAAGGTAGTAGTAAAAGGAAAACTTAATATTACAAACGGTAGTAAATTAAAATCAACAGAAGAAAATTAAAGGTTTGAAAATGACAATAACAGAACTTTCAATAAAAAGGCCAACTTTAGTAGTTGTAGTATTTAGTGTACTGGCTGTATTGGGAATTTATGGTTATTTGCAACTTAATTATGACTTAGTGCCCAAGTTAACAGCACCAGTATTAACTATTCAAACAATTTATCCAGGCGGTTCTCCTAATTCAGTTGAAAATAATGTAACTAAAGTTATTGAAGATGCAATTGTAGGATTGGAAAAGATAAGTGAAATTCGTTCTACATCTTCTGAGGGTTTTTCTTTAGTAATAATACAATTTGATATGGATGCAGATATAGATAAAGCTTTGCAGGATGCACAGAGGAAAATAAATCAAGTTGTTAATAAATTACCATCAACAGCAAAGCAGCCAGTAATATCTAAATTAGCTAATGATGAACTGCCAGTTTTAAGGTTAACAGTTACATCCAATATGGATGCTAAAGAGTTAAATCAATTTATAATCGATAAAATTCAACCAAGATTAACTAAGATTAAGGGTGTAGGATTAGTATCTCTTTTAGGTGGGGAAGAAAGAGAAATTAAAGTTAACATAGATGCTAATAAAATTAAAGCATATAAATTGAACTTATTTGCAGTTACCCAAACTTTAAAAGGGCAAAACCTTGATTTCCCAACAGGTAATGTAAAGAGTGAAGATGAACAATTAGTGGTGCGTGTTGCTGGAAAATTTAACTCATTAGATGAAATAAAAAATCAAACTATAGGATTGAGTAGGACAGGTGGGCAAATCAAGTTGAAAGATATTGCAGAAGTTTATGATGGCACTAAAGATTTATCGAATATTTATAGATTAAACGGTAATACATCAATCGGTATGTTAATTGTAAAACAAAGTGATGGCAATACTGTTCAGGTTAGTGATGATGTGAAAAAAGAAATTGAGAGAATAGAAAAAGATTATGAAAAAGAAGGAATTAAATTTACAATTGCGCAAGATTCGTCAACTTTTATAATGGATTCTGCTAATGCAGTAAAATTTGATTTATTTTTGGCTGTGATATTAGTTGCGTTAGTTATGTTTGTGTTTTTACATAGTATTAGAAATTCGTTTATAGTTTTAATCTCTATTCCAACATCTTTAATTTCTGTATTTTTCTTGATGTATTTATTTAATTTTACATTGAATACAATTACATTGCTTGCAATGTCGTTGGTGATTGGTATTTTGGTTGATGACTCGATTGTTGTATTGGAAAATATTCACAGACATCTTGAAATGGGAGAAGAACCCAGAGTAGCTGCTTTAAGAGGAAGAAATGAGATAGGTTTTGCTGCACTTTCTATTACATTAGTTGATGTTGTAGTGTTTGTTCCTTTAGCTTTAATTACGGGAATAATTGGTAATTTATTGAGGGAATATGCTCTGGTTGTAGTTTTTTCAACTCTTATGAGCTTGTTTGTTTCTTTTACAGTTACTCCAACGCTTGCATCAAGAATTTCAAAAGTTGAGCATTTTAATCCAAATTCTCTATTAGGTAGATTTTCTATTTGGTTTGAAAAACAATTTACAAAGCTTGAAGAATTATATCAAAAAGTTCTTAGGTGGTCATTAAATAACCCCAAAAAGATAGTGCTTGGTATTATGATTGCTACAATATTTTCGTTTGCACTTTTTCCAATGGGCTTTATAGGATTTGAATTTTTTCCACCAGTAGATAGAGGAGAAATTATAGTAACAGCCGAATTAAAACCGGGTGTGACAATTGAAGAAACAAATAGACAAGTTCAAATTTTAGAAGCAGAACTTAGAAAAATACCAGAAGTAAATAAAATTGTGACTAATGTAGGTGCTTCGGGTGAAGGTATTTTAACCTTTTCTAAGGCAAATTCTTCAGAAATATTGGTTGGATTGGTAGATAAAAAACAAAGAAAAAAGAGCACTGATGATTTAGCTCAAGATATTAAATTAAAGTTATCAACTTACCCAGGTATTACAGTTAGAGTTGCTCCAGTAAGCTTAATGGGAACTTCAGGTAGATCACCTATTGAAATTTTGGTTAAAGGAACAAATTATGCAGATGTATTGGAAGCAGGTAAACAAATTGTTAATATTGCAAGTAAAATAGAAGGTACAAGCGATGTGAGGTTATCTACAGAGGAAGGTAATCCGGAACTAAACATTAATATTGATAGAGATAAGCTTTCAAAATTTAATCTAACAATAGCTGAAGTATCTCAAAATTTAAGAATAGCTTTAACTGGTGATGATGATTCAAAATATACAATGAATGGTACTGATTACAATTTAAAAATTGTTTTAGATAACTTTGATAGATATAATCCTGAGGATTTAAGAAGATTTACATTTATCAATCAATTAGGTAAACCTATAGAATTACAACAGTTTGCGAATATCTGGATAACCACTGGACCTTCTAAATTGGAAAGATTTGATAGAACGGCAGCAGTTACCGTTAAATCTCAAGTATTTGGTAAAACAAGTGGTGTGGTAGCGCAAGAAATTATGAAAAAACTTAAAGATGTAAAATTTAATTCTGATGTTGATTATGAATTAATAGGTGAACAAAAGAACTTAGGTGATTCAATGAAGAGTTTGCTGTATGCATTATTTGGAGGTATTTTGTTTGTGTATTTAATTATGGTTGCTTTATATAATTCATATTTGTATCCATTTGTAGTTTTATTTTCTATTCCACTTGCAATAGTTGGTGCTTTTTTAGGATTAGCTTTGACAATGAAAAGTATTGGAATTTTTTCAATGCTGGGTATTATTACTTTGGTAGGTTTAGTCGCTAAAAATGCTATATTATTAGTCGATAGAACAAATGTTATGAAATTTGAGCACAATTTACCAACAATGGATGCTTTATTAGAAGCAGGAAAAACAAGATTAAGACCAATATTAATGACAACATTATCTTTGATTTTTGGATTATTACCAATTGCTTTATCTACATCAGCCGGTAGTGAAGTTAAATCTGGTTTAGGTGTTGTACTTATAGGTGGTCTTTCCAGTTCTTTAATATTAACATTAGTTCTAGTTCCAATTGTATATAATACCTTTGATAGAATAAAAGAAAAGTTTCCAAAAAAAATTAGTTAATAAAAAAAAGCGAGCCGAAAAGCTCGCTTTTTTTATTATTCTTATTTTAAGGATAATGAGCTATTTTTTCTTCCATAAGCAAAGTAAATTATTAAACCTATTCCCAACCATACAAAAAGCCTAATCCAATTATCAACCGGTAGAGAAAACATTAATAATAAATTGAAAAATATACCTAAAATTGGTAAAGTTATACCAAAAGGAACTTTAAATGGTCTTTTTGCATCGGGATTAGTATATCTTAATACAATAACAGCAATTGAAATAATCACAAATGCAAGGAGTGTACCAATATTAACAAGTTCTGCTAATATTCTCAATGGTAGTAAGCCGGCTAACATAGAAACTATAATACCAGTTAATATAGTAGATTTATAAGGAGTTTTGTATCTAGGGTGAACTTCTGAGAAAAACTTTTTGGGTAATAAACCATCTCTGGACATTGCAAAAAATATTCTTGTTTGGCCAATTAATAAAACTAATATAACAGATGTGATTCCTGTAAGAGCTCCTATATCAATTATGAACTGAACTCCATGTAAATCATGTGCTTCAAATGCTTTTGCGATAGGAGCATTTATATCGATTTGGTCGTATCTAACCATACCAGTTAGAACTGCAGTGACCGCAATGTATAATATTGTGCTTATTAGAAGTGATCCAATAATACCAATTGGTAGATCTCGAGCTGGATTTTTAGTTTCTTCTGCTTGCGTGGAAACGGCATCAAAACCAATATAAGCAAAAAAAGCAATTGCAGCCCCAGCAATAACTCCAATAGGTTGACCGGCAGCGTCTACCATTCCCCAAATAGTTTTACCAAAAAATGATACTCCACCAAAACCAAATGGTGCAAAAGGTGTGTAATTATTAAAATCAATATAAAAAGCACCAACAGCAATAATTAGCAATATAATTGATACTTTGACAATTACCATTATATTGTTTAGCGTGGAGCTTTCTTTCATCCCTCGCAAAAGAACAATACTAAGTACAACTATAATAAAAACAGATAATATATCAATATAAGATCCAGTACTGACAAAAATACCCTTGTCAATATCCAAATCAAAAGGTGCTTGACTTAAATAATATGGAAATTTGATACCAAAAATATTGAGAAAATCCTGTAGATAATGTGACCATCCGTGGGCAACAGCGGCTGCAGCAACAGTATATTCTAAAATTAAATCCCAACCGATGATCCATGCAAAAATTTCTCCTAATGTTATATATGAATATGTGTATGTTGACCCTGCAACAGGTACCATTGAAGCAAATTCAGCGTAACAAAGTGCTGCTATAAGGGTAACAAAACCGGCAAGAACAAATGAAAGAATAAGTGCAGGACCAGCTTTATCATGTGCTGCTATACCAGTTAATACAAAAATACCTGTTCCAATTATACAACCAATCCCAAAACTGATAAGTGCCCATGGCCCAAGAACTTTTTTTAACTGATACTTCCCTTCTGTACCAGATATTGCATCTTGTATTGTTTTTTTCCTAAAAATGCTCAATGTTACTCCAATAAAATAATTTTAAAAAACAATTAATAAGAAAAAAAATTGAAAATTGGAAATTAAACATATGAGAATAATTGTTTTTACTGTACATAAAAATAATTATAGTCATAGGAAAAAGGGCACTCTTTATAAAAGACTGCCCTTATTATTATTTCAATGTATTGTATAATTTAGGATATATGAGGGTATACATCAATTAATCAGTATAGCTTTTGTGCATTATTGGTAGACCAAGATTCTTATTTGCTTTATGTAATCCTGCATAAGCAATTTCATTAGCAGGGTTATGCTTAATACTCCATTCAAACATTTTTTTTGCGCCTTCGTCATCACCTTCGAGGTATAAGCATTCACCTAAACCTGCACAAGCTTGTGATGATTCAGGATCCAATTCCAATGCAGTTTCAAAATTTTCCCTTGCTTCTTTTATTTTTCCCATACCAAGATAAATATAACCTTTAAAGTTTTTGAAACTAACCTGAGATGGTAAACTAATTTCTATAGCTTTGTTTTCAAAATCATTTAATAGTTCAAGGGCTTTTTCGTATTCTTTTTTATCAAAATATTCATAAGCATCAGTGATGTATTTTGCTAATTTTTCATCGGATAAAACTTCATCGAATACTAATGAATTATGTTCTCTTGGCAAAGATAAGTTTTTGTTAACTTTTGCTAAACCTTCGACAGCGAAAGTATTTTCTGGGTTGTAAGCAACAGCATATTCGTACATTTTTTTTGCAGATGCATCATCACCTTGTAAAAAGAAAATTTCACCTAAGCCTGCACAAGCTTGTGAAGAAGTTTCATCAATTTCTAATGCTTGTTCAAAACATTTTTTTGCAGTTTCTATATCATTTAGTGCTAAGTAATTAAATCCTTTAAAGTTCAGAGATGAAACTTTAACTGACTTTTCAAATTCTTCAATTCTTTCTAATGCTTCTTTAAATCTTTTATCTTGAAATGCTTGATAAGCATCTGCAAAAAGAACTTCAAAATTAATTTTCTTTTTTACATCATCACCTTGGAGTGTATTATCATAAATTGGCTTTCCTAAAGATTTATTAACTTTTGCTAATCCATTAATGGCCATAGGATTTTGTGGGTTATGCAGTACAGCCCACTCAAACATTTTTTTAGCTTCTTCATCTTGATGATTAAGATAAAAAATTTCACCTAAACCTGCACAAGCTTGTGATGATTTAGGATTAAGTTGCAACGCTACTTCAAAACATTGTTTTGCTTTGATTAAATCATTTAGAGCTAAATATATTAGTCCTTTGAAGTTTTCTATCTCAGTAGTTCTTACTTTATAAAGTTTTTCAGCTTCAGCGACTTTGATAAGTGCATGTTCAAAATGTCTTTTGTTGAATAGTTGAAATGCTTCTTCGACTAATGCATTAATTTGAGTTTGATTATCTTCAGATGTTAATGAATTATCTTCAGGTAGTAATCCTAATTCCTTGTTTACTTTTTTTAATCCGGCTATTGCCAATGGATTTTGTGGATCGTAATTTAAAGCATATTCGTACATTTTTTTTGCTTCTTTGTCGCTGTTTTGCAAATAAAATAGTTCGCCCAATCCAACACATGCTTGTGGGGAAGTTGGATTAAGATTTAATGCTTCTTCGAATTGTTCTTTTGCTTTTTCATATTCACCAAGTGATAAAAAGCAGAACCCCCTAAAATTATAAATACTTGCACCTTCAGCAATTGAACTATCTTTGGGCAAATATTTTTCAGCTTCGTTAATTAATTCGATAGCTTTTGTAAAATCTTTTTTTGAGTAGCTATCGTAAGCTTGGTTAACGAGATTTGTGTAACTATGCATTGTTAATACTCCATTTTTATTATCTTTTCTAAGTACTCTTTATAATATGATTTTGGCATTTTTTCTAGTAAAGATTTAAATTGTTCTAAAGTAATAAAGTTTTGTTTAAGAGCAATTTCTTCAATACATGCAACTTTCATACCTTGTCTTTTTTCAATTGTTTGGAAAAACATTGAAGCTTCTAATAAAGATTCAGGTGTACCAGTATCGAGCCAAGCAACTCCTCTTCCAATTAATTCAACTCTAAGTTTTCCTTTTTCTAAGTATTTTTTGTTAACATCTGTAATTTCTAATTCACCTCTTGCTGATGGTTCTAAATTTTTAGAAATATTTACAACTTCGTTATCATAAACATAAAAACCTGGTACTGCATAGTTAGATTTCGGAACTTTAGGTTTTTCTTCGATAGATATTACTTTACCTTCTTTATCAAATTCAACAACGCCATATCTTTCAGGGTCAGATACAGGATAACCAAAAACTATTCCGCCTTCTTTATGATTTTGAACTGCGTTATATATGAAATTTAATTTCCCATAAAAGATATTATCACCAAGTATTAGGGATACTGAATCATTTCCAATAAATTTTTCGCCAATTATGAATGCTTCTGCTATGCCATTAGGTGCATTTTGTATTGCGTATTGTATATTTAAACCGTATTGGCTACCATCTTCAAACAATTTTTGATATAAAGGAATAGTTTCTTCATTTGAAATAATTAGTATATCTTTAATATGCGCTAACATCAGTATCGATAGAGGATAATATATTAATGGCTTATCATAAATAATAGTTAATTGTTTGCTATATAATTTAGTAATGGGATAGAGCCTTGTCCCAGCTCCGCCAGCTAGAATTATACCTTTCATTAACTTATTCCTAATTAATTGATTATAAAATTTATTAAATAAATATCAATAAGTGTGCCAAAATTAGGAACTTATTTAAATCCAATAAATTACAAATTCGGTAATTTTGAGATAATTCATTATATTTGCAATAAAAAAAGGAAATTTTAATGGAAAAATTTATAAAAATATGCCAGATAACTGAAATAAAAGATAAACCTAACAAAATTTATATTGATGAATTTGATATGGAAGTAGCGGTATTTTATGTGAATGGAAATTATTATGTTGTGGATAATGTTTGTCCTCATCAACATAGAAGTATATTGTGTGATGGTTTTATTGATGAAGGGTTTGTATATTGTCCTGCTCATTCATGGGAATTTGATTTGAAAACAGGTAAAAGAAAAAATGGTAATAAAGGAATTAATAGTTATGAAGTTATGATTAAAGATGGCTTTCTTTATGCCAAAATAATTCCTAAAAAATTTAATTGGTAAATGAAGATTACTAAAAATGAAATAATATCTATTGCTAAGAAATTAGGTTTTGATTTAATTGGATTTACAAAATATCAAAAATTATTAAATGAAGTAGATAATTTAAAAAAATGGCTTAATAATGGTTACCACGCTAAAATGGAATATATGCAAAAAAATTTGGATAAGAAAGAAGATCCACATTTGATACTCCCAGATTGCAAGGTTGTTGTATCATTAGGCATGAATTATTATCAAGAAATTGAATATAAACAAAATAAAGCTAAGATATCTAAATATGCTTTAGGGAAAGATTACCATTATGTAATGTGGAAAAAACTTCAAATATTTGTTGATGAATTGAAACTTATGGAAAAAAATTTAAGTTATTATTATAATGTTGATACCGGGCCAGTATTGGATAAAGCTTGGGCTGTGAAAGCAGGTTTAGGCTGGTTAGGAAAAAATTCTAATTTAATTAATCCTAAAAAAGGTAGTTTCTTTTTTTTAGCAACAGTATTTCTAAATATAGAAATTGATTTTGATGAGCAAATTATAACAGATCATTGTGGAAATTGTACAAGATGTATTGATGCTTGCCCAACTCAGGCAATTGTTGAGTCATATGTTGTTGATTCTAATAAATGTATATCATATTTAACAATAGAGAACAAAGAAGATATTTCTTTAGAATTCATAGGAAAGTTTGAGAGTTGGGCTTTTGGGTGTGATATTTGCCAGGATGTTTGTCCTTGGAATAATAAGTTCAGTGTTCCAACTCAAGAAAAAAGATTTTTAGAACATTTAATTGAACCAAATATTGAATTTGATTATTTCGATAAGTATACAAATAGCCAATTTAAGCAAAGATTTAAATTTAGTCCTATTACTAGAGCTAAATTAAAAGGTTTAATTAGAAATTTAAATTTTATAAGAGTTAGTAACCAAATGAAGAAAAATTAATCATATTAAGAAATAAATAAGAAAATTAGGAGAAAAACATGGCTAGAAATGTTAAAGTAGCAATTATAGGTTCAGGTCCTGCAGGATTAACTGCCGCTATCTATACAAGTAGAGCCAATTTACAACCAGTTTTATTTGAAGGTATGCAACCAGGTGGACAATTAACTATAACAACAGAAGTTGAAAATTTTCCAGGCTTTGAACATGGTATTATGGGACCAGAATTAATGAATATTACAAAAAAGCAAGCACAAAGATTCGGAACTGAAATTTTAAGCGAATCGATTGAAAAGGTTGATCTAAAACAATATCCATTTTACTTAAAATCTAACAAAGAAGAATATTATGCAAATTCTGTAATTGTAGCAACCGGTGCAACTGCAAAATTATTGGATGTACCAGGAGTTAACGAGTACATGGGTTTTGGAATATCAGCTTGCGCAACTTGCGATGGATTTTTCTTTAGAAATTTAAGAGTCGTTGTTGTTGGTGGTGGTGATAGTGCTATGGAAGAAGCAACATTTTTGTCTAAATTTGCTTCTGAGGTTTATATTGTTCATAGAAGAGATCAATTTAGAGCTAGCAAGATAATGGTTGATAAGGCAAAAAATAATCCTAAAATTAAATTTATCCTAAATTCAACAATAACAGAAGCTTATGGTACTAATGAAAATGGGATTAAAAAGTTAACAGGAGTAAAAATAAAAAATCTTGTAACTGGAGAAGAAACACAATTCCCAACAGATGGATTATTTTTTGCTATTGGTCATAAACCTAATACAGAGATATTTGTTGGGCAACTTGATATGGATGAAACAGGTTATTTAGTTGTAGAACCAGGAACAACAAAGACAAATATTCCAGGTGTATTTGCTGCTGGGGATGTTGCAGATAAAAAATATAGACAGGCTATTACAGCTGCTGGTTCTGGATGTATGGCTGCAATAGATGCAGAGAGATGGTTAGAAGAACATAATTAAGTGAATAACAGTTCGTTTTTACGTTATACTTTATACAAAAATAACTTTATAATAATAATAATTTTGTTACATTTGTAGTGTTTCTTTGAAAAATTAAGGGAATAAAATGAAATACTATGCATTAATTCTTGGTGCTTCTTCTGGATTTGGTGCCGCAACAGCAAGAAAACTTAGCAAAGATGGCTACAATATCATTGGTGTACATCTTGACCGTTCTGCTACTATGCCAATAGTTGAAAAAATTATACAAGATATTCAGAATGATGGTAACGAAGCACATTTCTTTAATATCAATGCAGCTGACCACAAGAAAAGAGAACATGTAATTGAAGAAATTAAAAAAATTACAAATAATGAGCCATTAGTCAGAGTTGTATTGCATTCACTGGCATTTGGTTCATTACAACCTTTTATTGCTTTAAATAAAGGTGGTGAATTTATTACTCATAGACAAATTGAAATGACACTCGATGTAATGGCTAACTCATTAGTTTACTGGACACAAGATTTGGTACACAATGATTTAATGCCAGAAAATAGTAGAATATTCGCTTTAACTAGTTTCGGATCTCGTGTAGCATTTCCGTTTTATGGAGCAGTTTCCGCTGCTAAAGCTGCTCTTGAAGCTTATGTTAGACAATTAGCGCTTGAGTTAGGAAAGAAAAAAATTGCAGTAAATGCTTTAATGGCGGGTGTTACTGATACACCTGCATTAAGAAAAATTCGTGGTAACAACAAAATAATTGAATTAGCACTGGAAAAAAATCCTATGGGAAGATTAACAGTTCCAGAAGATATTGCAAATGCTATTTCAGTATTGTCTAAACCTGAAGCTATCTGGATAAACGGTGGTGTTATTCAAGTTGATGGTGGAGAAGACGCTATAAGTTTTGCAAATACATCAGTATTATAATATATAAAAAGGCTCAGTAATCATTGAGTTTTATAATCAATAGTCATTTCCAATTACTTATAATTTCAACTGTAAAAGTCAAAAAAAAGCTACCCTTGTGGGTAGCTTTTTTTAATATACAAAGCTTATTGACTAATATATTCTTCAACAAGTTTTATTACTGCTTTTTCAAAATTTTCTTGTGTTTGTTCATCCATATAAGAAAGCAATTTTTCATAGCTTTTTTTTATGGCTTCCATTTTTTCATTAGTAACTTTAATACCTTTTTTAGTTAGTATAATATGAGCTTTTCTTCTATCAGATTTATCAGGTAATCTATCGATTAAACCTGCTTCGTAAAGTCTATCAATTAATTGAGAAGCAGTGCTTTGGGCTATATTTAGTCTATTAGCTAAATCATTAACGGTAATTTCAGGGAAATTCATAATTGTATTTAAAGCTCTAAATTGTTGATTAGTAACATCAACAGATAATTTTGGATTTTTCTTTCCTTTAGTAAAAGCACCTGTAAAAATTTGAGGTAATACTTTAACAATTCTATCAGCTCGGGTTTCATTCGTATTGCTGTTCATCTTTACTCCATTATATTTTTTTACTTACTACTTTTGCTTGCATAAATAATAATAGATAATCTCTTCCACCAGCTTTTGAATCAGTACCGCTTAAATTAAATCCGCCAAATGGATGACCTCCAACTAAGGCTCCTGTGCATTTACGATTAAAATATAAATTACCGCAGTGGAAATGAATTCGTGCATATTCTAATTTTTCTTGGTTATTTGAGTATACAGCCCCAGTTAACCCATATTTTGTATTATTAGCTATTTCAATTGCTTGTTTAAAGTCTTTAGCTTTTATTAAGGCTAAAACTGGTCCAAAAATTTCTTCTTGTGCAATAGTATCAGTAGGTTTAACATTTTCGAATATTGTAGGTTCAATATAGAAACCTTTATCATTTATAATATTTCCGCCATAAATAAGTTTATTCTCTTTTTTGCCAATTTCAATATAATTTAAGATTGTATTCATAGCTTTTTGAGATACAACAGGCCCCATAATAAAATTCTCTTCTGCAGGTCCTACTTGCAATTTTTTAACTTCTTCTAGTAATTTTGAAACAAATTTATCATACACTTTATTAACAATAATTGCACGAGAACAAGCAGAGCACTTTTGACCCTGGAAACCATAAGCAGAGGTTATTACACCTTTTACTGCTGCATCTAAATCAGCTTCGTCATCTATAATGATAGCATCTTTCCCACCTAATTCAGCGATAACTCTTTTTATCCAGATTTGTCCTTCATTTAATTTTGCAGCTTTTTCATTTATAGAAATTCCTACTGGTAATGACCCAGTAAATGCAATCATTCTTGTGAGTGGATGTTCAACTATTGTATCGCCTACTTCTTCACCGGAACCAGGAATAAAGTTAAGAACACCATCTGGTAACCCTACTTCTTGCATAATATCGCAGAATAATTTGCCCATCATAGGGCTATCTGAAGCAGGTTTTAAAACTACAGTGTTTCCGGTAACTATTGCTGCTGATGTCATACCAACAAGTATTGCAAAAGGAAAATTCCAAGGTGGAATAACAGCAATAACGCCTAAAGGTATATAAAATAATTCATTTTCTTCACCTTTAACAGGTGTTATAGGCTGCTTTTGTGAATATCTTAGCATTTCTCTGCCATAAAACTCAAGAAAATCAATTGCTTCTGCTGTATCTGCATCAGCTTCAGTAAAATTTTTACCAACTTCTTTAATCATCCATGCGTTAATTTCGTATCTTCTTTCACGTATAACCTGAGCAGCTTTGAATAAATATTCAGCCCTTTCTTCTGGTTTTGTCAATGACCAGGTTTTAAAAGTTTTGTGAGCTACTTCTATAGCTTTAATGGCTTGTTCTTTAGTTGCTTTGTAAAATGTAGCAACAATTTCATCTTTTTGGGATGGATTAATTGAATTAAATGTACTACTGCTTTTTACTTGTTTACCGCCAATAATAAGTGGATATGTTTTTCCAAGTTTTTTGGATATTAATTTTAAAGCTTCAGTTTGTAGTTGGAAATTTTTTTTAGATGTAAAATCTTTGATAGGTTCATTTTTAAATGCTTTTGGTTGCATATTAAAACCTTTATAATTGTTAACCATAAATTAAAACAAAAATATTTATTTTACAAATATATTTTTAATCATTTAGATAATTTTTTGAGGGCTTCTTTGATAATTTCTTCTGTATTTAATGATGAATTTTCTTTCAAAATCTCATTAATTACTTTTTCGATTGATTTTTCATGAAAACCAAGAACAAGAAGAGCTTGAACTGCTTCGTTTTTAGTGGTATAATTTGAAATGTTTTGTGTATTTCCAAATGATTTTAATTTATCATGCAAATCAATTATGATTTTTTCACTAGTTTTAATCCCAAGTCCTGGTACAGATTTTATTCTTACTACATTTTTGTTGAGTATAGCGTTTACCAATTCATCTATAGGCAATCTTGATAAAATATTTATCGCAAGTTTAGGACCAACTCCATTAACAGTTAAAAGTAATTCGAATATATTTTTGTCATCAAGTGTCTCAAAACCATAAAGCTCTAAAGCATCTTCTTTTACAACAAGATGAGTAAAAAGAAAGATTTTATCATTAACATTTATTTTTTCAGTAAATTGCAGTGGCGCAAATACTTTATAGCCAACACCATTAACATTTATTATAAAATAAGTAGGAGTTTTATAAATAACATTTCCTTCTAATGTTGCTATCATAATATTACTCTATTAGGATTATTTTGAATGAATTTTTCCCAACTATTATTATCGTTAGAATTTGTAAGTGATGTCAATTTAAATGCATGAGCAAGAGCTATAGCAATAGCGTCACTTTCGTCAAGAACTAAATTTTTATTAATATTTAAAAGTTTTTTTACCATATATTGAACTTGTTGCTTTGTCGATGCGCCATTACCTGTGATAGCTTTTTTTATTTCTCTTGGTGAATACTCGGCAATATTTACTTTTGAATGCAGAGCAGATAAAATTGCTGCACCGCGTGCGTATCCTATCTTCATTACAGCTTCAACATTTAAATGATAAAAGGCACTTTCAATTGACATTACTTCAATTGAATGCTCTTTACAAACTTTCTGAACAAATTGATAAATTTCATTTAATATTATTGGTAATTCTTTGATTTTTTTTAAATTTACTACTCCGGAATCGATATAATCTATTTTGTTAAATTTTTTTTTTATTATTCCGTATCCCATTTTATTTGTGCCAGGATCTATACCTAAAATTATCATAAATTACCCTTTGAATAAAATAATTCTTTTTCTTTGTAAATCTCTTCTAATGCATCTAACTCAACTTGCATTTGTTTTTTTGTGCTTTCAATATAATCTCTTATATCTCTAAAAGATTTTATCAATCTGTATGTTTCAGATTCTTGTAATTTTTTGATTGCTAATTCTTCTTGTTTAATATTATAATTTGTCTTTTTAATTTCAGCTATTAATTTATCTTTATCGGTTATTTCCTCAGTTTTTGGGATTAAAATATCTTGAGTTTCTAACATTTCCAGAATTTTATCAACTGTTTCAATATCATTATTTTCGTAAGCAGCTTTCAGGTCAGAAAATATTTTTTCAGCAGTTTCTTTCATGCTTTCATCTATAAGATCAGGGTGGCAAAGTTTGGTAGCTTTGCGAAATTTTGATTTAAGATCTTTTAACTGTTCTTCATTTAATAGATTTTTCCTTTTCATTTCTTCGATTTCGGCATGATATTTTTCGTAATCATCAAATGCATCGCGAAATTCATCTTTAAGTTCTTCGTTGTTTGGATCTTGTTCTAATTCGTATTTGACTAATTCTTTGCGTAAGAATAAAATTCTTTCGATGATAGTACCTACTTCAAGATTGTATAAAATTCCGAAGTCAATTATTTTTCGTTCTATATTTTCTTTTCTTTTTCTTAATTTATTCAATTTTTTATTTAGCTGTTTGAGATAAAAATTTAAAGTTTTTATATCATTTGTTTCAAAGAGATCAATCTTTTCGTTTAGGTTAGTTATTTGATCTATAAGTTTTACTACTTGTTCAAAGTTTTGTTTTTCAAGATTTTCAATTATTTGCGATAAATCTTCCTTGGTATTAAACTTTTTTAATTTTTTAGTTTCATTTATAACTTCATCATTTAAATTTAATAAAATAAGAGATCTTATCGTAATAAGTCGCCTGAAAAGAAATTTATTCATAAAAACTCCAGCAAACACCAAAATTAAAATTTTTGAATGAATTTGGTTTTATCATGAGTTCATTAAAATATTCCTGATGATTATAAACATCTGTAATAAATTCTACAGGTTCTATAGCGATGCTTTCTCTATCTCTAAATTTTAATCCATCGGCAGTAAAAATATAAACAACACCTTTTTCCTGAAATACATCTAATTTAATTTTGTAAGCTTCATCAATAAGATAAGTATGAATTTGGTTATCATTATTAATAATTAAATCTGTATAACATACATTGATTTTTCTATTACCAATTACTTTGTTTTCCAAAAAGTATAATTCATCGTCAGGGTTGAGAAGTTTTTTATAATTTTGTACAGGGCAAAAAGTTTCATCAATTAAAACAATAGTTTTTGATGGAACTGCTAAAATTAAGTTATCAATTTTTGAGCCAAGTTTAAAATATGGATGCCATCCACAACCAAAGGGAATTTCAAAATTATTTTCATTAATGCCAGATATAGTTATTTTTAAAAAATTATTTGATAATTTTAATGTGATAACAACCTTTAAATTGAAAGGATAAAAAGGAAATTCGTCATTATATAAAATCGTTTCAAATTTTAATTCAGCTTTATCGCTACATAAATTATAATCAATAAGATTAAAATCTTTAAATTTTATCAAACCGTGCATTTTAAGTGTATCTGTATAATCAGGCTGTGTAAATGAGTAAATGATATTGTGTAATTTGTAACTAAAATTTTTAATACGATTACTATAAGGCACCATAAAACAATTGCGGGCACCGGTATAAGTTTCAAATTCGGTTTCGTTTTTGTAGCCATCTAAAATGTTGATATGATGATTGTTAAGAGTAATATATAAATCAATAAATGTAAGTCCCTTTGATAATAAATTTAATTTTGTCTTTTCGTTATAAATTGAAAGACCATTATATTTACCTAATGAATAATCAGAAATTTTAAACATAATATGTTAAATCAATTTAATATCTTCTAAAAATTTAAATCTGTTACGAACATTATCGACTTCTTCAGAAGAAATATTATAAGAAATTATACCTTCGTAGTTTTCTTTATGCCCAAGATCGTTACCAAGTGGATCAAATACTCCACTAAAACCATTATAATTATTGTAAGGGTCAGTTCCTATTCTGTTAACACTTATAAAGTATGAAAGATTTTCAATTGCTCTTGCTTTGCTTAAGGCTAAATAATGTTCAATACGTTTATCTGGCCAATTTGCGATATTAATTATTAAATTAATTCTTTCTTTGGCATAAAATCTGAAAAGTTCTGGGAAACGTAAATCGTAACAAATAGAAAGTCCTATAGTAAAATCATTGACTTCGGTAATTACAGGTGTGTCCCCTGGTTTATAATACAAATGTTCTTTAGCATAAGAGAATGGATGTATTTTTGAATATTTTGTGATAATATTTCCATAATTATCAAAATGAAAGAGGGAATTATAGAAATTAAAATTATCATATTCTAATATACCAGCAAAAATGTTTGTATTTAATCTATAAGATAATTCTTGAAAAAAAGAAATTTGGTTTTGTGTTTGATTTTTAAAATTTTCTAAGTTCATAGTATAGGCGGTAAGTGTTAGTTCTGGGAAAACTAGTATTTTATGATTATCAAATTGATTATTAAGGATATTTTGGATATTAATTTTATTTTGCTCTATATTTTCAAACGATTGATTAAATTGTATTAACCCTATTTTCATATTTATTACCCTTTGTATAAAAAAAATATATGAAATATATTTAAAAAATACTTATATTTTTTTTTATAAAAAACTTTTTTAATTACTTTGAGGTATATATGGAACTAATACCTATTCTTTCAATGATTATTTTAGTTTCAACAATAGCCACATTTGGTTTAGCTATAGGTTCATATGCTATGTATAAAGTTAGAGAAAAGAAAGCAACACAACAAAAAGCACAAGCTCCAGCAACATATGAAGCAGAAGTTGTTACATCTACTGAAGTTAAAGATGTTCAACCTACACCTGTTGTTGTTAAACTAACGCAACCACAAGTTAGTAAAGCATTTGAACAGGTTAATATTAAAAAAGAAGAACAACAATCTACTCAGTCAAAACAAACAGAGGAAAAACAAGAAAGAAAAGGTGATATGCTCAGATGGCGTTGATAAGAAGAAAAATTAATCTGCCACTAATTTTGATAACAGGTGGTATATTAACACTAGTATCAATATATTTCTTTATACAGACACTACATGCTGTCTATGGTGCCTTTGGTGTAAAAGATTTATCAATATTTAATTTGTTCATATCAAAACCTCAAGGTGTTGCTATTTTTTATTCAAAATATTCTTCTGCTAATGATTCAAATTATACAAGATGGCTTAATGAAAATATTAATTCATGGGAAAAATATTTATCTTATAATAAAATAAAGCCGGAAAGAATTGATGATAAAGATTTAGAAAATGGTAAATTTAAAAAATATCAGTTAATTATTATGCCAGGTGCCAAAGCATTATCCGATAATGAATTGCTAGAATTAAGAAAATATATCGAGGATGGTGGGTCTATACTTACAACGGGTTCTTTCGGTACTTTAAATGAAAAGAAAGAATGGCGTGGTTGGGATTTTGTTATGACTGTTTTTGGTTCTAATTTTACTCACGAAATAACGCCACAAAAAGCACGTTCTAAGTATCATACTTTAAGAGGTAATACACCTCTTACGGCTGGTATTCCTGCCGGTTATCCTTTAAAATTGACAACAGTTGATAATCCTATTTGTCTGGAAGTAATGGAACCAAGAGTTAATCAAGCAAGTACCTGGTACAATTTTAGATATGAAGAAGGTTTGGTAGAAGAAGGAATTAAGAAAAATGCAGGTATAATTTATGGAACTTATGGTAAGGGACGCTTTGTATGGTATGGTTTTGAAATTACAAATATTGTTGGCGAAAACGAGGATTATGGATACTTCGAAAAGTTAATAACAAATTCTTTGAATTGGCTAAATTATAAGCCAATAACTTATGTCGTAGATTGGCCGCAGAGTTACAAAGCTGCTGGAATTTTTATCATTAAATTGGATGATAGTCTCAATAATTTCTATAATATATATAATTTTTGTAAAACAAATAATTTTACCCCTACATTTTTAGCAGAAAAGCAAACAATAATAAAATATAGTAAAGAAATATTACCTTTGCTAAAAATTGGTAATTTAGTTCCTATTGTTGATGTAGGATATCAATATGATAATACCACAAAAAAATATTCTCCTTATGATTATAAAACACAATATAATGCAATAAAAGATATAAAAGATTTTATAAAAAATAAATATGGTATTGAAATTTATGGTATTTCTGTTAAGCAAGGTAAATTCGATATGAATACCTTGAAAGCATTAAATGATGCCGATCTTAAATATTTACTAACAGATTCTTTGACAGATAGATCATTACCTTATGCTGTTTTTTTTAAGAAAAATCCTATTATTGTTTTCACAAAAACTGCAAGAGATGATATTGAAATAATTAAAAATTATAATTTATCTGAACCAGAATTCCAGCTTTATACTTACGAAGAAGATGTTGACAGAATTTTATTCGAAGGTGGAGTGTTTTTGCTTAAGAATAATACTTCTTTGCAATTAAAAAATGAGTATTATTCTGTAATACCACAATTATATGAATATATGAAAAGAAATAATTATTGGTTAACTAATCTTTCTCAACTTTACAATTGGTGGTATATAAGAACACATTTAGGCTCAAGAGTTGAAAAAATTACCGAAAAAAGATCGTTTGTAGTTATATCAAATTCTAGTAATTTTGATGCAGAAAATTTTTATGTTTATGTGGATTTAAATCAAGATACAAAAAAGATAGAAATTTCATCCGATATTATAGGACAAGAAAAACCAGAAATGAAATTGTTTGGGAATAAAATCTTATTAAAAATTAAAAAGTTATCATCCAATAGTTCTCTCTTTTATTACATAGATATAGTGAATTGATATGAAAAGAATAATTTTATTTATCGTTTTTATTTTGCAGCTATTTGCGAATAATAAAATATTATTATTCAAACCTTTAGATAAAATACAACCTAGTGAATATTCGGTTATTTCCAATAATAGTTTTCAAAATATTGAGTTTTTTTTGATAAATAATAAATATAATTATGATTTTCAATATCTTGATAATCTTGATAAAATTGATTCACTGGCAAATTATGCTTTGATTATTTTGCCGAATTATTCGGTAATAAAAACTGAAGATTATAAAATTTTGAAAAAAATGAAAGAAAATAGAGTTCCATTTATTTTATTCGGACAAATATATTCTATAAATAAAGATAAAATTGAAAACGTTACAGAAGATTTTGGTGATTTTGAATTCATTGATTATTTAAAGACATCAAATGTTTATATTAGTTCAAATACAAAATTTTCTAGAAATATTCCAACAGGGCTTACCGATTTAATAGTTATCAAAGATTCTATCCCGGGATATCGTTTTGATATGCCAATAGTAATTGCCGAAAAAAAATTAGAAAAATGTATTTTGGGATATCAGGATAATATTCTTTATTCTGCAATAGATTTTAGTGACTTACCTTTGAATGATCTTTTGGTAAATTCATATAAAAAAATTATTGCCAATTATATTGATTATCAACTCAATATTCCCGTTATTAGTAAGCATTTTATAAAGACAGATAAGCAAATTATTTTCATAAATCTTGTAGTGGAAGATGTAAACCAGCCAATTTCAGAAATGCTAGATACATTAAATAAGTATCCAATTAATTTTATAGCAACATCTAATTTTAGAAATTATAAGCCATATATTAAAAGTTATATTGATTTTATCCCTGTATTATATGAATCTGATTATAAATGGTATGGAAATAATTCACTAATTCCTAAGTTTAATAAAATTTGGGATGATTATAAAAAACAAAACAACTTTAAATATTTTATTTATAGATTTTATGGCAATAATTTAAATAGTTTACAATCTGAAAATTTAGAAAAATTAAAAATTCAGATTTTAATCAGTGATTATAATTTATCAAAAAGAATGATTGGGAATTATAAAGATATTTTTTATATAGGTAGACTAAATAATACCGTAAGTGATTATTTTAATCCTAATTTAAATAAGGATACATTGTTAAAGATAATTGAAAACGATATCTCTGTTAATAGATATTTAGGAATTCCATATAATTTTTATTTAAATGATCAGATAAATTATCCATCTTTTCACTTCAATATTGATAAACTTCACAAAACAATTAGAACGCTTTCAGAAAAATCAGAATTTATGCTTTACAGTGATTATTATGACAAAGTAAAAGAAATAGAAAACTGTGGTATTGAACTAACAACTGAAAGACGAAACAATATCTTACTTATTAAAAATAATAGCAAAAAAAATTTAGAAAAATTGTATATTAATATTTTAATACCTAAAAATATAAAAAAATATCGTTTCAATACAAAAGATAAACGAATTACAATTTTAAATTTATTAGATGATTATTTAATAACAATCGAAAATATACAACCAAATGAAACAATTAAAATACCATATAAAGCTGATTAGCATATTATTTATTTTTAGTGTTAGTGGTTGCGCCGAATTTTTTGTTGATTCTGAACCAATTAAAGATGATAATACAAAACTATCATCTTTTATCCCTAAAAACCTTAGTATTCAACAAATTAGTATTAATAGATTTGTTATAAGTTGGGATGCAACAACTGCTAAAATTGATGGTTATGAAGTATGGCGAAAAAAAGAAAATGAAGGTTATTTGTTACTCATAAAGTTGCCTGCTAATGTAAATTTTTATGTGGATACAACAGAAAAACCATCAATTACACACTATTATAAAGTAAGATCATATAAGGATACAATACTTTCTAAATTTTCTAATGAAGTTTCAACAGCATATTGGACAAAAATACCAGCACCTTCCAACTTAAAAGCAGTTGCAAGTGGAATTAATAGAATTCGTTTAACGTGGTGGGATAATACAGAAGACGAAGAATTTTTTGTATTAGCGTATAAACCAAACTTCCAAACTACTTATAAAGATTCTATTATTATTGAAAAAAACAGTGAGTTATATTATCTTACAAATTTAAAATATACAGAAGATTATAATTTTAAGATACGAGCAGTTAGTAGCAAAGGAAGATCTCTTTGGAGTAATGAAGTTACTACAAAGCCAATTAGCTGGAATTCTATGCCTGCTACACCGGTATTAAGCTATGAAATAGATTCCAATAAAACATTTATTAAATTAATTTGGCAGAATCTTGGAAATGGTATTAATTATGAACTAGAAAGGAAAATTGAAGACGACCACTACAGAACAATTTATGATGGTAGCTCATCGGAATTCATTGAAAGAAGCATATATTCAGGTAAAAAAATGTACTATAGACTTTCTGCCTATTCCACAGCTGAAAAAGTATATTCGGAATTTTCCAACATAATAGAAATAACGGTGACTAAATGAATGAAAAGCTTTACAAGTTTTTGGTAAATTCTTGTAATAAGCCAACTATAGTTGTAGATATATCAGGTGTAATTTTATTTTATAATAAATCAGCACAAAATCTTTTTAATATTCAAGAAGATTATACCTTACTTTTTGATCTTTTAAATGAAGATAGTATAAAAGATTTACGAGAAGCTATTAAATATGTGAGAGAAACTGATGAAGAGTTGGAAATAGAGTTAAAACTGGATAATAAGGAATCTTATGTTTTAAGGATATTAAAAATAGATGATAAAGATTATCAGGAAGTTTATTTATGCACTTTTGAAAAAATTAAGAAAAGTTTATATGATATAAAAACATTTTCGGGTGATAATAATTTATCTTTAAATCAATTTTTAAAATATTTAATAGAGTATTCAAGCGATTTAATTTTTATAGTAGATGGTTTGGGTTTTATACAAGATGTTTCTGAAAGTTTTTGTAAATTAATTGAAAAAAATAAGGAAGATATTCTTTATACCTCTTTTTATAATTATTTAAATGAAAATGAAAGAATATTTTTCCAAAACACAATTAAAAATGGTAAAGAGTTTGAACTAGAAGAATTAAGAGAAACATATTTAGAAATAGGAAATAAAATAGATGTTAAATATTATTTCCTTAAAATAGAAGTTGAAGATAAAGAAAATTATCTTATTATTTGTATACCACTGCATTATAATACAATAACAATAGAAACATCCAACAAAGTTATAGATATTAATTTACTGCGTAATATTTTACATGATGTTAATACACCTATTAATGTCATTTTGTTATTCATAAAGGAAATTTATGATAGCATAACAAATCCATCAGATGAACAAGAGATAAATTATAATATTATTGAGCAAAACTCAAATTATTTATACAAAATACTCAATACGTTTGCAGAATTTATTAGTTTAATTGAAAATGATGGACAAATTCAACTCAGTAAATTTAAATTTATTGATATTTATCCTGATATTGAAGAGGAAATTAATAACCTTTCATCAAAATATAATATTGAATTTAGCTTTGCAAAAATGACCACAACGGCTTTTATTCAAAATGATAAAGATAAATTATTATCTTTAATCAAAAATTTTTTGAATATTGTTGCTATTGCACAAATTCAAAAAATAATATTTTTTTCGGCATATCAAGAAGGAGAATATTTTATCATATCAGTTAAAGATAACTTTACTAAAGCTAGTGATGATTTTCTAAAAATATTTTCGATGTTGTTTGTTGAAAATAATGATAAGACGAGAAAAGATTTAGGTATATCTAAGTTACAGCACTCATTAGTATTAAAATTAATAGATTATTTAGGACTTAAATTAATTATTAACAATAGTGAATTTGGTATTTCTATTCCATTATCTTTTCAAAATTCTGAAAAAGATGAAGTTTTACCAAATAGCATAAAGCCAGAAGTAATTGTCTCAAAAGAAGATAATTCTACTGAGGGAATAACTAAACAACCAGTTATAATAGAAAAAAAAAATTATGAAGATTTAAGTTGCATTTACATCGAAGATCAGGTGGATTCTCAGTTATTATTTAAATCTCAATTTAGTGAATTGAAAAGAGTAGACTTTTCTACCAGTTTTGAAGATGCAATACCGATGATTAAGTCTTACAAATATGATTTTGTTGTTTTGGATATTAATTTAGAAGGCGAGTATAACGGTATTGATGCTATGAAGATTATAAGGAATACTAAGGGTTATGAAAATGTATTAATTGTTGGAGCAACAGCATTTTTAATGTCCGGTGATAAAGATATGTTTTTAAGAGCGGGGTTTGATGATTTTGTCCCAAAACCGGTAACAAAAGATAAATTATATCCTATTTTAAAAAATAGATTTAATTTTTAATTTTTTTTAGTATTTTTGTAATCAAAAATAAGTAAACTATGAAAAAGAGAACATATTTAATCTTAACACTCATCATATTTAATGTAATTGGGTGTATTGATTATTATCAGGAGTTTGAATTTAATAAGGATGGTGAAGGCAAGTTTTTTATTCATTACTGTATGAAAAGAAAAAATAATTTTTATGATACTACAATAAGTAGGCAATATAACGATAGTGTTTTCATATCTAAATTTTATCAATTTAATCCTGATACATTAAAAAAATTATACAGTGCAGATTTTGTTAAAGATATAGTGGTTAATAGTTTTTCTGATTCAGTTGATAATACAATTCATACTCAAATATCATTTAGCTTTTCTGATGTAAATAAATTATCTGAATTACCACCTCTTAGAACATTTGATATAAGCTATAAAGATGGTGCAGAAGGGCAAAAGGTATTTAGAGAATTTATACCTCCATTAAATGCTTTCTTTACAGTGCCAGATTCATTATTAACCTTTAAAGTAGTTGTATGGTTGCCGGGTATTGTTATCACTCACAATGCTCAGGAGTTATATAAAAATAGATTGACCTGGGAATTCCGACATAGCGAAATTGGAACAGGTAAAAATCTAATTGCAACGATAAAACCATTTAAATTGAAAGAAACACCAAAATGGTTGTACTATTTAAGTGGGAGTGTTATTCTTATAGTATTGTTTTTCTTGTTTAGACGAAGTAGATAACTAAGACAAAAAAGCAAACTAACTTATTTTTAAAGCTAGGTTATTAAATTTAACTTTTTATAAAAAAGAAATTTAAGAAAAAGTTAAACTATATAGTTAAATGCGATTTATTAACTTAAATAATCAAGGAGATAATTTAATGAGTTGGTTCACAAGAGCTCTGAATTATTCTGTAGGGAAAAAAATATTAATGGCCCTAACAGGATTATTCTTAATCACATTTCTTGTAGTCCACTTGACAGGAAATTTAATGCTTTACGGTGGAGAAGCGGCATTTAATAATTGGGTAGCTACACTTGAAGGCCCATTAGCTCCTTTTATTAAAATTATGGAAGTTGTATTAGTTTTAGGTTTTGTCCTCCATATTTATGATGGTGTTCGAGTTACATTGCATAATTGGGGAGCAAGACCAGAAGGGTATCACTTTAAAAGAACAGATCCAGGTAGTTCATTTGCTTCAAGAACTATGTGGGTTTCAGGAAGCATAGTTTTTATATTTTTGGTTGTACATTTAAGAAACCTTTGGTTTGAGTTTAAATTTGGTGCAGTTGCATTAGGAAAAGTTACACCTTTTCAAATTACAACACAAGTATTATCAGATCCAATTTATGGAACATTATATTTAATTGCTTCTGTAATATTGGGTTTCCATTTATGGCATGGTTTCCAAAGTGCATTCCAAACTTTAGGATTAAATCATAAAAAATATACACCAGCTATAAAATTTATTGGTAAAGCATATGCAATAATAATTGCTGGTGGATTTGCATCATTGCCATTATATTTTATGATTATAGGAGGTAAATAATGTTAAAACTTGATTCAAAAGTTCCTGCAGGTGATATTCGCCAAAAATGGAGCAATCATAAATTTAATATGAAGTTAGTTAATCCTGCTAACAGAAGAAAATATGATATTATAGTAGTTGGTTCTGGTTTAGCAGGTGCATCAGCTGCTGCTACATTAGGTGAATTAGGTTATAATGTAAAATGTTTTACATTTCATGATAGCCCAAGAAGAGCCCACTCTATTGCTGCTCAAGGTGGTATTAATGCTGCCAAAGCATATATCGGAGATGGTGATTCTATTTATAGATTATTCTATGATACTATCAAAGGTGGTGACTATCGTGCAAGAGAGGCTAATGTTTATAGATTAGCTGAAGTTAGTGCAAATATTATTGATCAATGTGTTGCACAAGGTGTTCCATTTGCAAGAGAATACGGTGGAATGTTAGATAATAGATCATTTGGTGGTGCCCAGGTTGCTAGGACATTTTATGCAAAAGGTCAAACTGGTCAGCAATTATTACTTGGTGCTTATAGTGCACTGAATAGACAAATTGCTAAAGGCACTGTTCAAATGTTTAATAGAAGAGAAATGGTTGATTTGGTTGTTATTGATGGCTATGCTAGAGGTATTATTTGTAGAAACTTAGTAACAGGCGAATTAGAAAAATATTCAGCACATGCAGTTATTTTAGCAACTGGTGGTTACGGTAATGTATTTTATCTTTCTACTAATGCTAAACATAGTAATGCTACTGCTATTTGGAGAGCACATAAAAAAGGTGCTGCGTTTGCAAACCCATGTTTTACACAAATTCACCCAACATGCATTCCACAACACGGTGAAGAACAATCTAAATTGACTCTTATGAGTGAATCTTTGCGTAACGATGGTAGAGTTTGGGTGCCAAAAAATCCTGGCGATAAAAGACATCCTAATGATATTCCTGAAGAAGAAAGAGATTACTACTTAGAAAGAAAATATCCATCATTTGGTAACTTAGTACCAAGAGATGTTGCATCAAGAAATGCAAAATTTGTATGTGATGAAGGACGTGGTGTAAATGAAACAGGGTTAGCTGTATATCTTGATTTTGCAGATGCAATTAAAAGAAAAGGACGTAAAGCAATTGAAGAAGCTTATGGTAACTTATTTGATATGTATAAAATGATTACAGGCGATGATCCTTATGAAGTGCCAATGAAAATTTATCCTGCTGTTCACTATACAATGGGCGGTTTATGGGTTAATTACAACTTAATGTCAACTATACCAGGTCTTTTTGTTGCTGGTGAAGCTAACTTCTCAGATCACGGTGCTAATAGATTAGGTGCAAGTGCACTTATGCAAGGTCTTGCTGATGGTTATTTTGTTCTTCCTTATACTATTGCTGATTTCTTAGCTACTCATAAACCAGCTAACGTGACAACAGATCACGAAGAATTTGAAAAAGCTAAAAATAATATACAAGATTTTGTTAATAAATTAATGTCTATCAAAGGTAATACTACAGTTGAAGAATTCCACAGAAGACTTGGAAAGATTATGTGGGATAAAGTAGGTATGTCAAGAAACGAAAAAGGATTAAAAGAAGCTATTGAAGAAATAAGAGCATTAAGAGAAGAATATTGGAGAGATGTTAAAGTTACTGGTTCAGCTGATGATTTAAATAATGTTTTAGAAAGAGCTGGAAGAGTTGCTGATTTCTTAGAATTAGGCGAACTTATGGCAATCGATGCATTGCATAGAAATGAATCTTGCGGTGGCCACTTTAGAGAAGAATATCAAACACCTGAAAACGAAGCTTTAAGAGATGATGAAAATTTTGCTTATGTTGCAGCATGGGAATTCAAAGAAGTAGGTAATTGGAAATTGAACAAAGAACCTCTTGTATTTGAAAACATTCAATTAAGTCAAAGGAGTTACAAATAATGGCTAGCAAGAAATTATCATTAACACTGAAAGTTTGGCGTCAGCCAAAAGGAAGTAAAAAAGGTGAGTTTAATGTATATCAAGTAAGTAATATATCTACAGATGCTTCTTTTCTTGAAATGCTTGATGTTCTCAACGAACAATTACAAAAACAAGGTGAAGATCCAATAGCATTTGAACATGATTGTCGCGAAGGTATATGCGGTAGTTGTGGTATGTTTATTAATGGTAGAGCACATGGACCATTGCAAGGTATTACAACTTGCCAGTTGCATATGAGACATTTTAATGATGGGGATACAATTGTTATTGAGCCATGGAGAGCAAAACCTTTTCCAGTTATCAAAGATTTAATTGTTGACCGTTCTGCTTTTGACAGAATCATGCAAGCAGGTGGTTATATTTCTGTAAATACTGGTTCAGCTCGTGATGCAAATAATATACCAATTCATAAAGAAACAGCTCTTGAAGCTTTTGAAGCTGCTGCATGTATTGGATGTGGTGCTTGTGTTGCTACTTGTCCTAATGGTTCAGCTATGCTTTTTGTGAGTGCTAAAGTTTCACAGTTAGCCTTATTGCCACAAGGTCAGGTAGAACGAAAAGAAAGAGTTGAAAAAATGGTTAAACAGATGGATGAAGAAGGATTTGGTTACTGTTCTAATACTTATGCGTGTGAAGCTGAATGTCCAAAAGGAATTCCAGTTTCTCATATTGCAAGATTGAATAGAGAATATATAAAAGCCAAATTAAGTTCAAATAACGTTGGTTTATAATAAAATAGGCTGGCGAAAGCCAGCCTATTTACTTTTAAGGGGTTACAATTAAGGGACGGGGGACTTTTAATACATCGTTTATAATTTCATAGAAAGTTTCTTTTGGTAATGCACCAACTGCCATTTGTGGACGATCGTCAACGGGTATAAATAATAATGAAGGAATACTTCTAATTCCAAAAACAGCGGCTAATTCTTGTTCTTCTTCTGTGTTTACTTTGTAAACTTGAATTTTGTCGCCATATTCTTTTTGAAGTTCATCTAAAACTGGGCCAACCATTCTACAAGGTCCACACCATTCAGCCCAAAAATCAATTATTGCTGGTTTTGTTCCTTGATATTTCCATTCTTGATTTTTTTCATAATCAAATACTTTTTCAAGGAATGTTTGTTTTGTTAAATGTTCAACTGCTGCCATTGTTATTTTCTCCTTATATATTTATTTTCTTATTAGTTTGATACATATGGATAATAAAAGTTACAAATTGTATCGAAATATTTTAGCTTCATAAATTATTTATCGTGCATGAGTAGGATGTATTTAGTTTTAAAAAGTTTCAATATTTTTTGTAAGTTCGATAATAAGCTTAAAATGTTCTTCTGCAACAGGTGTTATGGATAAACGATTACCTCTACGTGCAATTAATAAATTTGATAATATCGGGTGATTTTTAATTTCAGATATAGTTAAAATTTTTCTAAATTCTTCAATAAATTGTATGTCAACAGAATACCAAATTGGTTTGTTTAGGCTTGCTTTAGGTTCAAAGTATTTACTTTTAGTATCAAATTGAGAAGGATCGGGATAAGCTTCTTTGACTACTCTGGCTAAACCAACAATACCTGTTTCAGCATCAGCATTGCTGTGATAAAATAGAACTAAATCATTAATTTTTACTTCATCTCGCAGAAAATTTCTTGCCTGATAATTTCTTACACCATCCCAAACTGTAGTTTGATTGGGCGATTTTACTAAATTATCGATTGAAAAAACGGATGGTTCGCTTTTGAATATCCAATATTTCATTAATACACCTTTTTTTTTTATAACAATTATGAACTATTTAAAAGTTCTAATAGTTTAAAATATAAAAAAATAGTATTTTTGTAAATAAAAAAAATAGTATTATGATGACTTTGAAAGGTATGACATTAGAAGAATTAGAAAATTATTTTATTATTATAAATCAACCAAAGTATAGAGCTAAGCAAGTTTTTAACTGGCTATATAATCACAATGTATCGAGTTATGATTTAATGAATAACATTCCTAAAGATTTAAGAAATTATTTAACAGAAAATACAAATTTTGATACATTAACTACTGAAAAAATTAAATTTGATGACATAGAATATACGCAAAAGATTGTTTATAACACATTAGATGATAAAAAAATAGAAACTGTTATAATTCCTGATAAAGATCGTGTCACATTGTGCATATCAACTCAAGTAGGCTGCCCACTTGATTGTAAATTTTGTGCCACTGGACAATTTGGTTATAAAAGAAATTTATCAGCTGGAGAGATTGTTGATCAATATTTTATTACTCAACGTAGTCTTAAACAAAAAATTACTAATATTGTCTACATGGGGATGGGTGAGCCCTTTATTAATTTCGATGCAACCTTAAAATCATTAGATATTTTTACAAATGAATTAGCTACAAAATTAAGCAGGCATCATATTACTGTATCAACTGTGGGAATTCCTGATAAAATCATTAAACTTGCTGATTCTAAATATAGAGTAAAACTTGCATTATCATTACATTCTTGTTTTGATGAAATAAGAAGTAAAATTATGCCAATAAACAAAAAATATCCATTAAATGATGTTATTGATGCATTAAAATATTATTCTCAAAAAACTGGACAGAGAATAACATTCGAATATACTATGCTAGATGGAATAAATGATAGACTGGAAGATATAAATGCTTTAGTAAAATTAACTAAACAATTACCATCGAAGGTTAATATAATTCCTTTTAATAGTATTGAGCATATGATTAAGGATCCAAATTCCCTTTCGGCACAACTTAGGCCTACAAGTCGTGAAAAAATAGAAGAATTTGCCAACATTTTAAGGGATAAAAACGTAACTGCTTTAGTTAGAAACACACAGGGGAATAAAATAAAAGCTGCTTGTGGACAACTAGCTTTGGCAAATGATTAAGTGGTTGGTGTTGGTGCTTTTGAAAAACCAACTCTATCCAATTTTCCCCAGGTCATTCCAAGTCCTATGAATTCTTCTATTGTTGCCATAACTTTTGTAAAATCTATTATTAAAATGAAAAATAGACGATATATTACTGCATAAAGAACGAGATCATATTCTTCGCCTTCTGTAGCAACGCAGAACAAGGCAGTTGTTACATCAAGTATGGCTATAGTAATCCACCAGTAAAAAATTAAATTAGACATGCCAAAGAATAAGGCAACAACAATAAAAAAGATATTAGCTATTAAATTCATAGTTGGCCAAATAAGTGCTTCATAAAACATTGACCATAGTGTAAGAAAATTTGGTAAATTCGATGTAGGGTCCCACAATAAATGTTTATGCTTTCTTAAGGATTGTAAAATACCTCTTGTCCATCTATATCTTTGTTTAAGTAGGTTGTATAATTTTTCTGGTGCTTCGGTGTAGGAGATTGCCATTGGTTCGTATACTATTTTCCAACCAGCTTCACTAATATTTAAGGTTAAATCTGCATCTTCAGCAAATGTATCGTGGCTATACCAACCTGCAGCAATTATAGCTTTTTTTCTAAAAATTCCTATTGGGCCAGGTATAATGTTAACAGTTTTCATAAAACTTTGTGCGTTTCTGGCCATATTTAAGCCTTCGATATATTCCAATGCTTGTAATTTTGTGATGAGATTATCACGGTTTATTACTTTTACATTTCCTGCAACTGCTCCAACTTCTGGGTGTTGGAAATGCCTTATACCTAATTTTAATGTTTCGGGTGATAATATTGAATCACCATCCATACACAAAACAAATTCTGCTTTTGAAAATTGTATACCTGTGTTTAACGCTTTTGATTTTCCGCCGTTCTTTTTATTAATTAATGTAACTTTTATTGTATTTCCATATTTACCTTTGTGTAAGCCTACTAATTTTTCAGCTTGTTGGGCCGTATCATCGGTTGAACCATCGTTTACAATTATAATTTCGAAATTAGGATAATCAAGCTGTAATAATGAGCTAATTGAGTCGAATATCGTTACACCTTCATTGTAAGCTGGAACAATAATTGATACAAACGGATAAAAATTTGATTCTTCTTGATTTGTATATCTAACTACATTTAAGAAAGATAATATCAAAATAGCAAAATACCTTAGTAGTAAAGCAAAAAGAAATAGTGTTAATGCTATAACCGTTGTATAAACAAATAAACCACTCCACGAAAGTACAGTATAAGGAAGGGTAAATAAAATTATTAAAAAAGATATTATAGATAAGGACCCTGATATAATCATTAACCTTAATTTTTTTTTGCCTTCATCTTCATGTGAAAAAACTTTGTTTTCTTCAAAATTTTTGAAAGTTTGAATTGTTTTTGATGCACTCATAAATTAATTTTTTTTTGTTTTATAATATAACTAAAATCTATTAATATAACCAAAATGAATTTTCAAGTTGTTAAAATTTTCGTTATAGGGTAAAGAAATATTAACGGAAAACATGCCGTTTTTTGTTGAAAAAACACTTCCTAAACCATAACTTAATAAAAAAGTATTAGCTTTTAGCAATTCGGTTCTATATATTTGTACATATCCAATATCAGATAATATATAAAAGTAAGATTTATTTGTAGTATACAATCTAATTTCGTTGTTGGCATAATTAATTAAATTTCCTCTAAATTGAATTTCTCGATAACCTCTAACACTACTAAATCCTCCAACGCTAAATAAATCATTATAAGTTATATTGTTCCCTGTTTTATTTCGTGAAATGATATTTGTATAAAAATATAAATTGTTGAATATTTGTGTTAGATATTGAAAATTGAAAAGTAATGATTGCTGATTAAAATTCTTTTTAACACTTTTGTTAGATTTTTGAATTGTTGTTAAAGTTAGTGAAGCAAAGTAATTATTCTTTAATGGGAATTGAGTATTAAATTTCTCCACAGAAAAAGTAAAAGAATGCAAATTGCTAAAGTATTTTGGGTATTGCGAGTTAATCAAATTAACATTTGGAATTGAGTTTTCGTAATGTAAAGTGTAAGAAAAACTAATATCTGTATTAAAATAATATTCTAAACCAAAATTATAACTATTATTAATGAAGAGCGTATCATATTTATTCTGAGTAATTTTAATGTGTGCTGATAAATCATAGTTAAAGATAAATGGTTCGGTATATTCTATTGAGAAATCAAAAAAGTTTTGTTTGGGTTTATTCCAGTAAAAGAAAAATTTTCTTGCAGTGCCAAATAAATTTAAAATTGAAATATCAAATTTACCAAATAGTTCTTGTTTTTTATTTTGTGTTTGAGTAAAACCTAAAATTCCATCAAAGTATGTAGATTTTGTCTCATCTATATAGAGTTTTAAATAAGAATTTCCGTTTGTATCTAATACAATAATTGGTTTATTTGATAATTGTAAAAAACTGTATTTACTTAATCTCTTCGGAATATTTAAGATGTTGTTATATATAAAAATCGAATTAGGGTATATATCTATTATATTGTATAAGGTATTTTCTCTAGTTGATTTTAGACCAAAAAACTCTATTGCTTTGATTTGATATTTCTTGTTTTGGTTAAGTTTGTATGCAGGGTTAATAATGATTTTAGAGGAATTGTATGAATAAGATATACTATCCAAAGAGTAACTTACAAGTGGGTAACCATTGTTTTGATTTAATAATACTTGATTGAACAGGTGGGTAATATTTTCTTGATTTTTTATTTCATAAGTAAAGTAATTAGATGCAAGAACCAAAATTGTATCATTGTAAAATTTGATATTTAAGGATGTATCAATTATAATATTATTGTGGAGAAGATAAGTAATAAGTGCTTCTTTATCGTTTAATTTTGCTTGTGTAATTAGTAGTGTATCTTTTTGATTTGTTTTAATCAAAATTTTATAATTATTTGATAATGTAATTGAATATAATAGGATGATGAAAAAAACTATGTAACGCAAATAATGAAAAGTCATTAAATTTTTGTATATTTAAAAGTTAATTTTTAGATACAAAAATAAATAAAAAAAACTAATTTTCGGGGTTAAAAATGGAGCAACCAGTTATTTCAGTGGGGATTTTAACAAACAATGAAATTAAGTTTGAATTTCATGGGGACTATTTTGTAAATCAAACAAAGCAAATAGTCAATGGAAGATTTAAAGCGACTATACAAAATAAAGTTATAACTGTAGAAACTGAAAACCAAATTTTGACAAGCGCCGACGAGATAATTTTTACACCAACAGATTTTAATTCAGCTACTTTTGTATTAAGAGATGTTATTATTGGTATAGGGTTTCATTGGGAAGAAAAAGAAAAACAAAGTTTTCAGGGACAATTAAAATTAATTAAACAAGATGATAAATTACATGCTATTAATATTATTCCAGTTGAAAATTATTTGGAAAGTGTTATTTGTTCCGAGATGAGAGCAACTAGTTCAATGGAGTTATTAAAAGCTCATGCTATAGTATCCAGAAGTTGGTTGCTTGCACAATTGGAAAAGAATAAAGAACTAAAAGAAAAAAGTGTTAATTATGTTACAACTTTACAAACTGATGAAGAATTAATTAAATGGTGGGATAGAGAAGATCATAAACTTTTTGATGTATGTGCCGATGACCACTGTCAAAGATATCAAGGTATAGCAAAAATTTATACGGAAGCAGCCAAAAATGCTGTAAATGATACAGCTGGAATAGTGATAACAAATAAAGGTAAAGTTTGCGATGCAAGATTTTCTAAATGTTGTGGTGGAATTTCTGAAAATTTTGATCTTGTTTGGGAACCGGAGTTTAAAGATTATCTGCAAGCTGTTGTTGACTGGAAGCATACACCAGATGAATTCGAATTAGATTTAACCAACGAAGATGCTGCTACAAAATGGATTCTGGATACACCACCAGCATTTTGTAATACTGATGACGAAAGTGCGTTATCACAAGTTCTTCAAGAATATGATAAAAACACAACACCAGATTTTTATAGATGGGAAGTTAAATATACTCAGGAAGAAATTTCTCAACTTATTAATAAAAAAATTGATATAGACTTTGGCAATATTATTGATTTAATTCCAGTTGAAAGGGGAAAATCCGGAAGGCTTATTAAATTAAAAATTGTAGGGACTAAAAAAACATTAACAATTGGGAAAGAACTATTAATAAGAAAAGCATTATCTCCAACTCATTTATTTAGTTCGGCTTTCGTAGTATTTAAAAAATATAATTCTGATAATAATGTGCCATCAGAGTTTATAATTAAAGGGGCAGGATGGGGGCACGGTGTTGGATTATGCCAAATTGGTGCTGCTATGATGGCAGAAATGGGATATAAATTTGATGAAATTCTTTACCATTATTTTAAGAATATAAAAACTGAAAAAATTTATTAAGAAAGGATATCTTAAATGAAAATTGCAAAATCATTCAAATGGGAAATGGGACATAGGTTATCATTTCACAAAGATAAATGCGCAAATATACATGGACATTCTTATGTTTTGGAAGTTGAAATGAAAGGTGATATTTTGCAAGATGGAATGGTCCTTGATTATTACCTTTTTAATGTAATTATTAAACCTTTAATTAATGAGTTGGATCACTCCTGTGCTCTTCATAAAGATGATACTGAATTTATTGAGTTCTTTAAAAAGATGAATATGAAATTATTTATTATGGATAATTATCCTACTGCTGAAAATTTAGCTATCTATATTCTTAACTACATTAAAAATAAAGATTTGCCAAAAAATATTAAAAAAATTAAAGTAAAAGTGAAAGAAACAGAAAATACATATGCGGAAGAAGAAATATGTTTGTAATTACGCTACAAAATGGTGTTAAAATATGCTTATAAAATATAATGATGATTTCTCAATTAATGTTAATTATCCGTATTTAAATAAACCAAAGCATGTTATTATATTTGTTCATGGTTTTACCTGTTCATCTGATGATTGGGAAAAATTAATTAAGTTTTTGCAAGATGATATCCTGTGCATAACTTATGATTTACCAGGTCATGGGAAAACCACAACGCATGATAACTTAGATTACTATTCACTAGATTTTCAATTAAAAATAATTGATTTTGTAAAAGAATTTTTCCAGTTAAACAATTTTGGATTATATGGTTATTCCATGGGTGGAAGAATAGCATTAAACTACGCACTGACAAGAAAAATAGATTTCTTAATTTTAGAGAGCACATCTCCTGGGATAGAGAATGCTGATGAAAGAAAACAACGATATGAAGAAGATAAAAAACTAGCAGATTTTATTTCCCGACAACCATTAAAACTTTTCGTTGATGAATGGATTAACAAAGATATTTTTAAATATAAACAGCTACTTAATTCTAACGAAATTGAAGAATTAAAACAAAAAAAATTAAGAAACGCAAAAACAGGCTTAATTAATTCCCTGCTTGCTTTAAGTCAGGGTTTTATTGAGCCTGTTTGGAATAAATTAGAAAATTTAGACTTCCCTGTTTTGTTATTATCTGGTTCTGAAGATGAAAAATATTCAAAAATTCATAAAAGAATGAGCAACAGCTTGCCTAATGTTCAGAATGTTTCAATAAAAGGAGTTTCTCATAATATACATTCCATAAAAGCAGAAAGCTTATCCCAATTTGTAAAAGCTTTCATTGCTAATTTGTAGTCAGTGGCTTATTTTTAAAACTTCTAATTTTAGCAGGATATGCAAAAACAGTTACAGTTACTTTTTTATAAAACAAAAAATAACTATCTACAACTATGCTATATGATGGTGTGACTAATAAATCTGCTTCTGGCGCTTTCCTAAATGCCTTAAAATTTGCTGCTGCTTTTACGATATCATAACCTGTATTATCGTATTCGTTAGATTGATTGAAATACATGAAATTGTCATCTCCTGCAATGGGTATAAAATGAAATAAATAACCACGGCTTGCTGTGGCAGATATTTTATTATCTGTATACACTTCCAATTCCGGGATTGTTTCATATTTAATGTTTGTGCCCTGGTTTAATTCAACTATAGAAGAACATCCATAGAAAAATAAAGCAGTTAAGAATATTATTAATTTTTTCATAGTTACCTCAATTTTTAAAAAAATTATTGTTAAAAATAAAAAAAATCATTATTTTTAAAGCAAATTTTTTGGATATATTATGAAAAAAATATTTATTACTGTTATATTAGTTACGAATATATTCTCGCAAACTTCTAAGATGCTAACCTACAACGAGTTAAAAATATTCAATGCATATTTCCCTTCTTCAGATATATGGAATTCAAATAATATTTTCTTACCATCAGTTAATAGTTTTAATAATGAAAATAATTTTTTCTTTTCTTTTTATAAAAATAAAGGCGAAAAGTATAATTATTCTTTAAGATTAGATTTACAAAGTTCATCATTTTCTTATTATCAACTATATCAAAATAAGCTTCAATTGTATAATGTATCAACAGGTTTTGGAGATAAAGATTTTAGTTTTGGAGTAGGATATACTTTCTGGAAAGGTGAAAAGCAATTATATCAAAAAGAAAATTTCTATACTTTATCTACAACTTTAAGACCGTTTAAATATCTTTCTGTAAGTTATGGAATAAATTCTACTTTTAAAGATAAAAACAATAGTTCATATGGAGAAGTTGGGATTAGACCATTTGGAAATGATATTTTAAGCGTGTTTGCTGATGGAGAAATTTATAAAAGCGATAAAAGTTGGAGTTATGGTATAAGTAGTAATTTAATCCAGGGAATGACTTTTTATGCATCTTATAATTCAAAGCATTATGTTTCTTTGGGCCTCTCATTGCAACTTAATAATTTAGGTATCTTTTCATCTTATGCTAGTCATTCAGGCGATAATATTACATCTAACTCAATTAGATTAGGAACATATCATTCTAATAAAATTATTCAATATATTGAAAAAGAAACAGTTAATAAATATTATAAGTATGAATTAAATAGAAATATAAATTATCAAAGATATCAATTTTTTGATAATTCTTATACTTTGCTAGGTTTGTTAAAAGAATTTGAAGCAATAAAAAATGATATATCAATCAAAGGAATTGTGATAAATACATCTGCTATGTATGCAAATCGTGAAATGATATGGGAGCTAAGAGAAAAATTAAAAGAGTTGAAAGATAATGGAAAAAAAATTATAATCTATATAGATAATGCAAATATTGATATTTATTACTTTGCTACAGTTGCAGATAAAATTGTTATGGATCCGCAAGGAATGTTATCAATTACAGGATTTGTTACTGGTAGAAGTTATTATAAAAATATGCTTGACAAAATTGGGTTAGGTTTTGATGAATTGAGATTTTTTGAATATAAATCAGCAGTAGAAACTATTTCAAGAACAAGGCATTCAACTGCAGATAGTATTCAAAGATTTAGAATGATTGAAGTTTTTTATGAAACATATAAAAAAGATATTTGTGCGGCTAGAAATATTAAAACAGAACAATGGGATACATTAGTTAATAAATATATTTATTATCTCCCCAAACTTGCGTTAGAAAATAATTTGGTAGATGTTATAGCCAGATGGAGTGAGTTACAAGATAATAAAGAATTGTTTGAAGAAAAACCTACAATTGGTAAATTCTTTTTAACTAAAGAAGATAACCAATGGAGTAAAAAGAAAAAAATAGCAATAGTTTATGCTATTGGTGCTTGTGCTATGGATGAAGGAATAACAGCAAGAAGATTAGTAAATGATATGAAGCAAGTTATGACAGATGATGATATTGTTGCTGTAATATTACGTGTAGATTCTCCGGGGGGCGATCCTCTTGCTTCAGATTTAATTGCTGAAATTATTAGAAAATATAAAGATAAAAAACCTGTTGTGATATCTCAAGGTATGGTAGCAGCATCTGGTGGGTATTGGCTCTCTATGTATGGCACAAAAATTGTTGCATCACCTTTGACTATTACAGGTTCAATTGGTGTTATTTCTGGATGGGTTTATGATAATGGCATCAAAGATAAACTTGGTATTACAACAAGCAAAGTGCAGATTGGTAAATTTGCAGATATGGGTTATCCGTTTATTCTACCAATATTACCTATAGGTATACCAGATAGAAAGTTAACCCAGGAAGAAAGAAAACAAATGGAAGAAGGTATCAAAATTATGTATAAAGATTTTGTCGATAAAGTTGCGAAAGGTAGAAATTTAAAATTCGATGAAGTAGAACCAAACGCACAAGGCAGAATATGGATGGGGGTAGATGCTAAGAATATTAAACTGGTTGATGAAATTGGCAGTCTCCAATTTTCAATTAATCTTGCTAAAAAATTATCTAAAATAAGCGATGATGAAGAAATTGTTCTAATAGAATTTCCTAAACCGGGTTTATTTAATTTTCAAATATCTGAATTATTGGGAATAAAATCTTATATTACTAATAATCATATAGTAAATTATTTTAAAGATATCCAGTACCCTAAAGCAGTATTACCATTAGACTTGTATTTAGAATATTATCAAACAAGTGGGTTGTAATTTGAAAGAAAAAATATTAAAAATATTGTTTTTGATATTACTTCTTAATTTCCCAGTATATTCATTACAAGAATATGATGAAAATGAAATTAAAGCAGCTCTTATACATAAAATTTTAACTTATGTAGAATGGCCTAGTAATGCTGTATTTAAAAATGCTAAATTCCTAATTAAAGTTGTTGGATTTGATGAAGTGGCAAAAATATTGGCAAAAAAACTTAACAATACAATAATAAATGGTTTAAGAGTAAAAGTCGTTGTCTCTAATCCAAGTGATGATTTATCTGATGCTAATTTAATTTATTTATCTAATATCAGTAAAATTAATGCACAAAAAATTTTAAATAATAATGCTTATGCGCCTATTCTAATTATATCAAATGAATTGAATTATTATAATTTAAATTTTCATATCAGTTTATTTACAGTAGAAAATAAAGTTAAATTTACTGTAGATATGGAAGCAGCAAAAAAATCTAATTTGTTAATAAGTTCGAAATTAGTTCAAGTTGCGCGAAAGTATGGAGAAAATTGATGCCATTGTTACAATTAAAATCTATTAAATCAAAATTTATTGTTATAATACTTAGTTTAGTTTTAATACCTTTATTCCTTTCTGATTTTTTTATTTTTTATAGAGATATAGAAATTTTAAAGAAAGCTACAAAACAATCAGCTGAGACAACTTTAGATTTAGTGTGTGAAAACTTAGTTGCACCTTTAGATTTTAGAGATATTAACGAAGCAGAAAGACAATTAAAAATTGCAACCAATATTGATTATATAAATGGAATTAGAGTATATGATGATTTAAATAATTTATTTGTAAAATATGGGGCAGAATTTTCATTAGACAATATATCAAAAACGCAAAAAGTGAGTGGTGATAAGATATATATATTTAGAGAAATCAAATTTAAAGATAGAGTAATTGGTAAACTTGTTGCAGAAGTGAGCTTATCAAAATTAAATATTGAAATTAGAAATTATTTAATATTTTCTGTTTTACTAACATTTGTTATTCTCATATTAGTAGTTATAATATCACTTAAAGCACAACAACTCTTTTTAAAACCTATTTATGATCTAACAAATATATTCAAACGTATTTCTGATACAAATGATTATAATATTAGAGTAACCAAAATTACTTCAGATGAGTTTGGGCTTCTTTATGATGGTATTAATAATATGCTGGAACAAATTTTAAAAAAGGATGAAGAAAAAAGTAAAATTCTTAAAGATTTAGTAGAAAGTGAAAAATATAATAGAACACTTTTTGAAACAATTCCAGTTGGTGTTTCTGTTATTGAATTTGATGGCAAATTTGTTGATATAAACAATGAGTTTTCTAATATATTTGAATATAATACAAATGATATACCTAATTTGAACTTTTGGACAATCCTTAATCTATCAAACTCACAAAAAGAAGAAGTTATTTCATTCATAAAAATAAAGGGATATATTGAAACTACTGAACTGCCAATATACAGTAAAAGTGGAGTTCCAAAATTTGTAAGATTTGGTGCTGTTATTACAAATATTAATGAAAATGATTATATACTTACATTCTTTGAAGATATTACTAAGCAAAAAGAGATTGAACTCACAATTAAGAAAAATCAAGATAGATATGAAGCATTGATTAAAAATACTTCTGATGTTATAATTGTTTGTGATGGATATGGTAACATTAATTATATAAGTCCTTCATTTAAAAATAATTTTGAAGTAGATATTAACGATATAAGTCACTCCAATATAAATGAAATAATTACTAAAATCCTTAATTATGATGACACCATATTAACATTGTTTAATAAAATTCCTTCAGGAGAAACACAAATAATTCAATTTGTTTACCAATTACCAGAAAAGAAACCTAAATATTTTGAGGCACTAATAACTAACCTATTAGAAAATAATTCTGTAAATGGTTACATTTTAAATATCCGTGATGTTACTGAAAGAATAGTTAAAGAATTAGAAAAGCAAAAGAAAACCAAGGAGCAAATTTACCAATCAGAAGCTAAGTTTAGAGTAATTTCTGATAATGTACCTGATGTTGTAGCAATAGTAGATTTGAATTATAATGTTTTATATATTACACAATCGTCTTTAACTCTATTTGGTGTATCGCCTGATGATTTACTTAATAAAGCTATTATAGACCTGGTTGACGATAAAGATAAAAAATTATTTGAAATGCAGATAGAACAAGTCTTAAATAATTTTGAACATAACACTATTGAGTATAAATTGATTAGAACAGGTAAAATGAATGAAAAATTCTATGCTGAAGTAACTATGGGTGTTATTATAGATGATGAAAGTGCAAGAATTGTAGTTACTATTCGTGATATCGAACAGAAAAAATTAGCTGAAGAAAAGTTAAAAGAATCTGAAGAAAGATTTAGATTCCTGGCAGAAACAACAGGGGATGTATTATATAGATATAGATACGATGTTTTGCAGTATGACTATCTAAGCCCAGCTATTAAAGTTTTAACTGGTTATACATTTGAAGAAATTAATCAAATCGGTCTAGAAAATATTACAATAACCGTAGAGTATCCTGAACAATTGGAAGATGATGCAGGTATTCAGCTTCTAAATGAAAATAATACAAGGACAGTTGCACATTATCTTATAAGGACAAAAGATAATCAAGAAAAATGGATAGAAGATCACGCTTTTTTATGGAAAGAAAATGATAAAATTATTGGTACAGTTGGTATTTTACAAGATATAACTACAAGAAAACAATTAGAACAAAAACTTAAAGAAAGAAATATTGAACTAGAACGCGCTCTAGATGATTTAAAGAAAATGCAATCTCATTTTATTGTTACAGAAAAATTAGCTTCAATTGGTCAATTAACAGCTGGTGTTGCGCATGAAATAAATAATCCGCTTGGATTTGTATCTAGTAACTTAAATAGATTTGAAGAATATTTCTTTGATTTATATGATGTCTATAAAAAATGGGCATCTACAAAAGATATATTAGTAAAATTTGAAGATTATAAGAAAATAGTTGATGAAATAGAAAAGTTTGAGAAAATAATTGATGTAGATTATATTTATAACGATTTTTCGCATCTAATGCAAAATAGCAAAACAGGTATTCAGAGAATAAAATCAATAGTTGAATCACTCAGAGGATTTTCATACCTTGGCTCAGCAAGTGTTTCTATTGCAAATATTAATCAAGCACTTGATGAAACAATTGTGATGGTTTGGAATGAAATAAAATATAAAGCGATAATAGAAAAAGATTATAGTGAGATACCAGATATTGTATGTAATATCGGTGAACTTAAACAAGTGTTCGTAAATTTATTAATTAATGCTTCTCATGCGATAGAACAAAATGGAATAATAAATATTAAAACTTATGATGATGGTAAATATATATATATAGAAATAGCTGATAATGGTTGTGGTATACCTGAAGAAAATTTACATAAAATATTTGATCCATTTTTTACTACAAAACCTATAGGAAAAGGTTCGGGGCTAGGACTTTGGATTTCAGCAACAATTATTTCAAAGCATAATGGGGAAATATCTGTTAAAAGCCAAAGAGGGGTTGGCACTACTTTTACGATTAAATTACCAATTAATGTTTAGGGTTCTATGGAAAATATTGAAAATAGCTCAATTATAATAGTTGATGATGAACAGCCCATACTTTCATCCCTTAAAAGCCTATTAAGAAAAGAAGATTACGATATTACAATAGTTGATAACCCTAAAGAAGCTATAGGACTTTTGTTTAGAAATAAGTATGATATAATTATTTCTGATATGAGAATGCCAGAAATTAATGGTATTGCAGTTTTAGAAAAAGCTGCTGAATTTAATCCTAACTCGTTTAGAATTATTCTAAGCGGATATGAAGACAAAAATATTGTTTTTGGAGCAATTGCAGTCGGCTATGCACATGCTTATATGTTAAAACCCTGGGAAGATAATTTTTTAAAAGATGTACTAAAAAGATCATCTAGAATTGTAAAAAATATTATCAAAGTTGATAATAAAGATTTTCTCGGTAAATTAAATTCATTACCTGTTGAAAATAAATATCTAGATTACATAAAAAGTATCATTAATAATGAAGACGTATCAATAGAACAAATAGCAAAAATTGTGGAAGAATCTCCTGGTTTACTTTCAAAAATTTTACACTTGGCTAATTCTGTTTATATTGGTGTTGTTGGTAGAATAACGTCTGCTAAAGAAGCTATACATTTTCTTGGGCTTAGCTATGTATTGTCTTTATTAAGCACATTTGAAATTTTGAATAGTTATTACAATAGTTTGCCTATAAGTGTTAAAAATTTTATTTCTGAGTGGCTTAATATTGCTTCAAATCGTGCAAAAATTTTCGAAAAAATTATTCCTGAGTTTGATAACACTAAAAAGGATGTTGGATTAATATCTTGTATGTATTGGGACTTAGCTCTTCTAATTGAGGCTTGTTTATTCCCGGAACAAATAACAAAAATCCAATCAAATAAATATTTAAATACTCGTGAGAAAGCGAAAGAAATTTTTGGAGAAAATTATTTTTATCTTGCTACATTGTTGCTAGAAATGTGGAATTTTCCAGAAAGTATTATTCATAATATAAAAGATGTGATTAATAATAATTACCAAAATAATTTGGTGCAATTAATTATTTTATCCGATATGATTACGTTGAATATAGAAATAAATGATAAATTCCCTTCGGAAATAAGAGAAAAATATTTATATTTAAAATCTAAAAATAAATTTAATTAAAGTTATGAACAACACTTTTATACCAAATAAAAAAGTTTTATATATTGATGATGAAGTACATTTATTACATGCTTTTAAAGCTTTAATGAGAAAAGAAGATGTTGAAGTTTTTATTTTAGAAGATTCTACTAAATTTCAAGAAGAAATAGAGAAAAATGGGCCATTTGCAGTTATACTTTGCGATCAACGAATGCCGGGGCTCAAAGGAGTAGAAATTTTAGAAAAGCTTGCAACCACTCATCCTGATACTATTAAAATTTTAATTACTGGGTTTTCGGATTACAATGATACTTTAAGGGCTATAAATACGGGAGGTATTTCTAGATATATTCAAAAACCATGGAATGATGCTGATTTAAAAAATACAATTAAAGAAGCTATTCATAATTACAATTTATTACATGAAAATAAATTTCTTATCGATGAATTAAGAAAAAACAATTTGTTGTTAACAGAACTAATAGATGGTGCTTTAATTAAAACAGTTAAATTGCTAAGTGACATTTCAGGATTTACTAATCAAGAAGCAGCTGCACAAACTATACGTGTTAAAAAACTTGGTAATGCTATTTTATCTACTTATAAAAACTTATCTTTTGATGAAAGATGGCATGTAACATGCGGTTTTGAATTATTTAATTTAGGTATTTCATTGTTGCCTGCATGGTTACAGGTAGCAATTGCCAAGGGTGGGTTAAATACAATAACTCGTTTTCCTGCTGCTAAATCACATAATATATTAGCTGCCAATCTTTTAGATACGATACCTCAATTTTCGCCAGTTGCTAATATTATAAAATACTATACTAAAAATTATGACGGTACCGGTGAACCAGAAACAGATAATATTTCAGGTGAACAAATACCTTTTGGTTCTAGATTATTAAGAATAGTAATTGATTATGATAAACAGGCAAATGCTAATTATAAAGGAGAAGTTGTTTTAAGAGATATGATGAAAAATCCAAATATTTATGATGTGAAAATAATAGAACATGTTCTTAATAATTTAAAATCTCCACAACATGAACCACCTGTTGAAATGCCTAAAAATCAACCTATAAAAGTTAATCTAACAAAATTACAATCTGGAATGGTATTATTAGAAGATATTGTATCAGAAAAAGGTACAACACTTGTTTCTAAAAATATAACAATCACCGAACTAGAAATAAACTTTATAAGAATATGGGCTAGTGCAAGAAATGAAAAGATAAAAGAACCTATAGAAGTTATTATTAAATAATTATTCAGTTGAATTCAATAAGGCCATTGCCTTATCTATTCCCAAATGAGTTCCTGTAATAACAAGTGTATCTTTAGCTTGTAATATTTCTTTACCACCTGGATTACTTATTGTTTTCCCATCTCTTATTATTGCGATTATTGTAGTGTTTGTAAGGGCTCTTAAGTTTAATTCCTGTAATGTTTTATTTATATTTGGGTTATCTTCAGTAATGTATATTGTTTCTGTTGTACCTTGTGCCAATATACTTTCTACTATAGAGTTGATGTTGATTTTGGAATCTTTATCTCTTAAGAATAAATAACCTTCATTCCTAAAAATAGAAATTTGTTTCATGATAATATTTAAAGGTATATGATATTTTTCAAGAACTTTACTGAAGATTTGTAAAGATGTTTCATATTCTTCTGGAATAACAACGTTAGCTCCATTTTGTAAGAATTTTTCAACTTCTGAAACAAATTTTGTTCTTACTATTGAATAAATTGAAGGATTAATACTGTGTGCTAATTTTTGTATATGAAGTGAAGATGTTATATCTGATGATGTTAAGACAAGTATTTTAGCTTCCTTAACACCTGCCGATATTAAAACTTCTTCTCTTATTGCATCTCCAAATATTATAGGTTCAGTATCTTTAAATTTTTGAACAGTATCTGGATTTAATTCAATAATTGTATATTTAATACCGGTTTCTTTTAATACTCTTGTTAAATTTTGTCCTGTCAATCCGTAACCTACTATAATTACATGATCTTTATATTTTGAAGTTTTATTATCAATATTTATATGTTTAAAATAGAAATGGGGATTATTAAAATAAGTCATTAGGAAAGGAGAAAAAATCATAGTTATTACTGTTGAGCTTAAGATCAAATTTGATTGGAAATTTGATAAAATATTATGAGATTCTCCAGCTTGAAGTAATAAAAATGAAAATTCACCTATCTGTGATAACAATATTCCACTAATAATTGCAATCCTATTAGGGAATGGGTAGAATTTTAGAATCATGTATACAACAATAAATTTAATTAAGATTATAGATAAAGTTATAGCTAAAATCAAAATTATATTCGATGCAAAAAAAATAATGTCAAAAATTAGTCCGATGGCTACAAAAAAGAAAATATTTAGAATATTCTTAAAAGGCAATAAGTCTGCTACAATTTGATAATTGTAATCTGAATCGCTTAAAATTAAGCCTGTTATTAAAGCTCCAACAGCTAATGAAAAACCTAATTTATGAGTTATTATTGCTGTTATCAATATGATGATAAAAGAACCGATTGTAAATATTTCTGATGAGCGAAATTTTGCTATAAAGTGTATTAGCTTGGGTACTATTATTTTGGCTGCTATAAAAATACTTGTGATTAAAATTATTGATAATAATAACTTACTAATAAGTGTTTGAAAATCATAATTATTAACATTGCTCCCTAACAAAGGCAAAAATAATAAAATTGGTAAGATATAAAGATCTTGCGTAATGCTTATGCTAAATGAAATATCTCCAATAGGTGAATTTAATTGTTTTGTTGAAATTAAGTGATTCATTATAATTGCAGTGCTGGACATAACAATTATTAAACTTATAAATATACTTTGCCTGATATTAATTCCGAATAATAAAAGTAATATTATAACTAATGAACTTGTTATTAAAAATTGTCCATTACCTAAAATTGTAACATACCTACCTAATTGTTTTAATTTATTTAATGAAAGCTCAAGACCAATAAAAAACATTAAAATTGTGATACCAATTTCTGCTAAAATATCAATTGTTGAAGAATTTGTTATTATCTTAATACCTTGTGGCCCTATTAATATACCAAGGATGATATACCCAATTATGTTTGGAATTTTTATTTTATTAGTTAAATATATAACTGGTATTACCAATAAAAACAGTATTGCTATTTGATTTAATAGTTCCATTTGATATATTAGTTTTTTAAAAAAAATTAGATATTTAAATGTATAGAAATTATTTTATTTTAGCAAGATATACTAAAGAATTAAATGATATTCTTCCTCAATCAATAATAATTAATATTTTTACTCATCAAAAAGATGTTTTAAATATAACCCTTAAGACAAAAGATAATGAGTTTGTTACTTTAGAAATTTCAGTTAATCCTGGTTTTCCATATATTAGATTTTTTCATAAAGAGATTAAAGTAAAAAAATATGTTAAAATTTTTGATGAAATTATCGGTAGAAAAATATTAAATATTAAAATTTCTAAGAGTGATAGAATTATAAAATTTGAATTAGGAGGCGCAATCCTTTTTTATGCAATACGTGGAAAGTTTACAAATGTTTATCTAATGGACACGGAATTTATCAGCTTTACAAAAGTTGATAATAATGAATTAAAAAATATTTATAATGAATTTAATTCAAATGTGTTTGTTAATAATGTCGAATTTCAATTCAATAATAATTCGATTTTATCAGTTGAAGATATCGAAAAACTAAAGAGAGATTATCCAATAATTTCTAAAGAAATTTGGTTGGTATATAAAGAAAATAATTGTCAATCTATTGATGATCTTAAAAATATTTTAGAAAAATTATTAACAAATGATTTGATTGTTCTTAAAAGAAGCAATAATATTTTGTTTGCTGTTGAAGGTTTGCTTTCAGATAATAATTTAAATGATGTAATATTATACAAAGGTAATTTGGTAAAGAATGTATTAAATAAATTTATTATTGAATATCGTCAACAAGAGAACTTAAACAAAATATATAAAAATATTACTGCGCATTTAACTAAAGAATTAAACAAAATATCTAATACTCTAAATCATTTGAAAAACTTCTTTGAAAATGAAAAATATGATAAGTATTATGAAAATATAGCTAATAATTTGATGATTAATATCAACAATATCAGGCCAGGGATGGATAAAATTAGTATGGTAGATATTTATACACAAGAAAATTTAGAAGTGAAATTGAATCCAAAGCTATCTGCATATGAAAATGTCAATTACTATTATCAAAAACAAAAAGATTACAATAAAGAAAAGATTGTGAATCAAAAAAAGTATGAAATACTTTCAGAGAGATATAATCAATTATTAGAAATTCAAAAAAAATTAGAAGAAGCAAGTTATCAATCATTAAAACAAATTGCTGATTTTTTAGGAATAAAAGATAAAAACTTAGTAGAAGATAATAAACCAAATATAACAGATAAATTTCGTCACTTTTTAATTGATGGTAAGTATGATTTTTTTGTTGGTAAAGATAATGAAAGTAATGATTTATTGACAGTTAAATTTGCAAAACCAAATGATTTGTGGTTACATGTAAAAGGTGCCGCCAGTGCACACGGTATATTAAGAAAGGTAAATTTAAAAGAAAATATCCCTAATAAAGTTATTGAAAAAGCAGCGCAAATAATTGCATTTAACAGCAAATTAAAAGGCAGTAATATAGTCCCTGTAATTTGCACACAAAAAAAATATGTTGTCAAAAATAAAAAAATGGAAATAGGAGAAGTAAAAGTATTAAAGGAAGAGCAAGTGCTTTTAGTAAGACCAGCTCTTCCAGAATAAAAAAATTATGTTTACTGTTTTGGTGTAAGAGTAACAACAGGAATAATCATTTCTTCTAAGGATATACCCCCGTGCAGAAATGTATCTTTATATTGGCTGAGATATCTATGGTAATCGTTTGCATAGACAAGATAAAAATCTTCTTTGGCAATAATAAAATTAGTCATTAGACCAAGTTTGGGCAATTTGTAATCTTGTGGATTTGTTAAAAATATTCCTTGTTTAGAATCTATTTTAAGTCCTTTGCCGAATTTGAATCTCAGATTAGGAGTTGCTGATTTATCTCCCATAATTTTAGCACCGCGTAAAGCACGAATGCTACCATGATCAGTTGTTATAACGACTTTTGTGTTTTTCATCTTTGATATAGTTTTTAAAACAGAGAAAAGAGAAGAATGTGTAAACCAGGTATGTGTAAGAGATCTAAAAGCGGCTTCATCAAGTGAAATTTCTTTTATTATTTGGGAATCGTATCTACTGTGTAAAATCATATCAAGAAAATTGTAAACAACGGCAACTAAATGAGAATTTTGATAGGATAAAAGATTGTTTTCAAATCCTCTACCATATTCAGGGTCAATAATTTTTATATATTTGAGTTCATTTCTTAATTTTATTCTTTTACGATCTAATAAAAGTTGTAGTAAATCCTTTTCATATATATTTTTACTTTTTTCGTCTGTTTGACTATCATCATTTATCCACATGTCTGGATAATAAGTATAAATTTCTGATGGGAATAACCCACTAAACAATGAGTTTCTAGCGAATTCTGTGGCTGTTGGTAATATTGCAAAGTAGTCGGTTCTTTCAATATGATAAAAATCATTTAGTAAGTTTTGCATTACTAACCATTGATCTAATCTAAGACAATCAATTACAATGAAAAAAAGTGTTTGGATATTATCAAGAAGTGGGAAAACATGACTATTTACTACTTCGGTTGAAAGAAGTGGTGTATCTGGAGAATTGGTATTTGTAATCCATTTTTTATAATTATTTTCTATAAATTTCCCAAATTCTTTATTGCATTCTTTTTTTAAGTCATTTAATGTTGCTCTTAAATCATTTGAATTATGTTGATCGAATTCGAGGTCCCACATTACTAATTTATTGTTGATTGCTAGCCAATCTTGCCATGTTAATTCTGATTGTAAAGAAAGAGATATTTCTCTGAAATCTTGTAAGTAATCTTTTGCGATATATTCACTGGAAATTTTCTTTTTTTCAAGAATTTTTTTTATTACAAGTAGCACTTGAGATGGATTGACGGGTTTTATTAAATAATCAGTTATTTTGCTTCCAATAGCTTCTTCCATTAAATTTTCTTCTTCACTTTTAGTAATCATAACAACGGGGATGTTTGGATTAATATCCATTATTTCTGATAATGTTTGTAAGCCTGTTAATCCTGCCATCATTTCATCTAGAAAAATTAAATCATAATCATTAGCTTTAACAAGCTCAATAGCATCCTCTCCGTTTGTTACAGTTTCAACTTCATATCCTTTTTCTTGAATAAACATAATGTGAGATTTTAGCATTTCAATTTCGTCATCTACCCAGAGTATTTTTTTCATTTTTTCCTCAAATTTATCTTCCAATAGTAAATAAAAATATTAAAAAAAACAATATTTTATTATATTATTATTTTGTATTTTTTATATTGATGTATAACATTAATAATATAAGGTAGGGGAAAATGGTAGATGTTATTTTAACGGGGGCAATATTAGTAATTTTTTTAGTAGCTTCAATTTTGATGTTTTTAAGAAAATTACCTGCTTTGTTGGCATTACCAATAATGGTAATTTTAATGCCTTTAGTTGTTGGTATTTCTGGTGGTGATATTTTTCAATATGTTGTAGGACAAGGTTCACTGAAGTTAAACGAAGCTTATACAATAGCAATTTTTGGTGGAATTTTAAGTATATTACTCCAAAAAACAGGAATTGCTGAAAGTTTCATTAAAAAAAGGTGCAGAGTTAGCAGGAGATAATCCTTTAGTAATTGGCATTCTTATGCTTTTGCTTATTTCATTATTATTTACAACAATTGGTGGTTTGGGTGCGATAATAATGGTTGCAACTATTGTTCTACCTATTATGAGTTCTGTAGGTATTAGTCCTATAGCTACAACTGGAATATTTTTATTTGGGTTAAGTATCGGGGGTATTTTAAATCCAACAAATTGGGCATTATATACTGGGACTTTAAAACTGGAGTTATTCCAAATTACTCCATTTGCGATGAAAATGTTTGTGATTGCATTTATGGTATCTATAGCTTATATTATTATTCAATTGAAATCGGATGGTTCGAATATTAACATCAAAAATGTTATATTAAAGATATTAATTTTTGTGTTTGTAATTTTTGGAATAATCTATATTTTTAATTCCTTAAGCGAAAATTTACAGAACAAAATAATTATTGCAATCAATACGGTGTTAGAATATTTGAAATATTTGACAATTTTATTTATTTTGTTTACCTTTTTACATAGTTTTTATAGAATTTTAAAAAACAAAAATGATGAAATACATTGGTTGGCTTACATTACTCCTTTGATGCCATTGCTTTTTATTTTAGTTTTTAAGATACATCCAATTGGAGCATTTACAATTGGTATAATTTATGGTTATTTATCTACATATCGCAAAAATAGTTTTAATTTGTTAATTAAAAGTATGTTTGAAGGCGGGTCTTCTGTTATGCCTGCTGTAATATTAATGTTGGGAATAGGAATGTTGCTGGTATCAATAATGGGGCCTGATAGTAGTGTTTTTAGAACAGATGTAAAGGTTAATAACAATGTTGCAAAAATTATTTTGCCTAAAGATTTTATAAAATCTCAAGATGATATTGAACATTTATTAATTAAATATGATGGGATTAAATCTTATGATGTAAAATTAGCTTATAACACTAGTTTGGATACAATTACTGTTCTTGCAAAAAAACAAGAAGCTAATTTTAAAATTGAAATTAGGAATTGGAAAGTATTAACAATTTTACAACCGTTGTTTGCTAATTTGGTACCCAAAAATGGGCTTTCGTTTTTAATAATTTTTTCATTGCTTGCTCCTTTATCTCTCTATAGAGGTCCACTGAATGTTTGGGGAATGGGATATCCTGTAGCTACGGTGTTTTTATCAAGTGGAATGCCAGCTATATCAATAATGGCTTTATTGATATCAGTTGGGCAAATTCAGGGAATAAGTGATCCTACGAATACTCAAAATGTTTGGCTGGCTAATGAGATGCAAGTAGATGTGCAAAAAATACTTTGGAATACTTTACCTTATACCTGGGCTATGGCAATTTTAGGATTAGCGCTAGCATCGATAATTTATTATTAAATATAGGTGTAAAATGAAAAACAAAAAAATTTATGTAGCTGGTCATAGCGGAATGGTTGGTTCCGCATGTGTTAGAAAGTTAAGTGAAAAAGGCTATCAAAATATTTTAACCGCTACACATAAAGAGTTGGATTTAACTGTTCAACAAGATGTTAATAATTTTTTTAAGAACAACAAACCAGAGATCGTAATTGTTGCGGCTGCAAGGGTTGGAGGAATTCTTGCTAACAACACCTATCGTTCAGAATTTATTTATGAAAATTTAATGATTGAAGCTAATGTTATAAATGCTGCTTTTAGAGAAGGAGTAGAAAAATTTATATTTCTAGGTAGTTCATGCATTTACCCAAAACTAGCTGCACAACCATTAAGAGAGGAATATCTTCTTTCTGGTTATCTAGAACCAACAAATGAACCTTATGCAATTGCTAAAATTGCTGGTATTAAATATTGTGAAGCTTTATATCAGCAACATAAAGTAAATTTTTATTCTTTAATGCCAACTAATTTATATGGACCTAATGATAATTTTGATTTTGAAACATCACATGTTATGCCAGCATTAATTAGAAAATTTCATGCAGCCAAGCAAGGGCAATATTCAAAAGTTATAGTATGGGGAACAGGAAATCCGAGAAGAGAGTTTTTATATGTTGACGACTTAGCCGATGCGATTGTTTTCTGTATGGAAAACATCAACGCTGATGATATTTACAGTAAAAATATATCTCATTTAAATGTTGGAACTGGGCAAGATTTAAGTATAAGAGAATTAGCTTATATGGTTGCTGAAGTTTTAGATTACACGGGACATATTGAATTTGATAACACCAAACCAGATGGAACTCCACGAAAACTTTTAGATGTTAGTAGATTAAAAAAGCTCGGTTGGGAATATAAAACTGATTTAAGAACAGGTATAGAATTAACATATAAATGGTTTACCGAAAATTATCAAAACATTATTGAGAATAAGTAATATTATTTGCTTTGCACCATTTAATTATATAGTTTGAATATTCTTCGAATTTAAATTGTTCCCAATCTTCAATTAGGTCGAGAGTATTTAATGTTTTTAAAAAATTATCCATAGTAAATTTATTTTTTAGTGAACTACGAATTTGATTTGCGGTGGCTTCATCTATAAACATTAAAAACTTATTTACTAATTCGCTTAAATTAATATCTGTTTGGTCTGGTAATGAAATATAGTGTTCTGGATGTTTATGAAATTCTGGTGTTTTACCCCTTACGATTTTATAAGTTGATAAATTGAAAAAAAGAGGTTGGTGATCTCGAACGATAATTTGTTCGACTATTTCTTTAATTTTAATTGTATGTTTCATAATGCCCCCTAATTCTAAAATTAATATAACATAAAAAAAATATAAAATCAAAAAAAATTATATATGAAAATTAATAAACCAAGTTTTGTAGTAGATAAGAAGAAAGCAGTTAGTAATATTAAAAAAATATTTGAAAAAGCTAAAAAAAACAATATTTCATTAAGGCCACATTTTAAAACTCATCAATCTGCAATGATTGGAGAGTGGTTCAGAGAATTTGGAATTGATAAAATAACTGTTTCGTCTATTGATATGGCTAAGTATTTTTATCAAAATGGATGGAGTGATATTACAATTGCTTTCCCTCTTAATATTTTAGAAATTGATGAGATAAATAATTGTTTTGAATATTGTAATTTAAATTTGCTTGTGTGTGATGAGGATACAGCTTTGGCTATGGGGGAAAAACTCAAAAGAAATGTTAATGTTTTTATTGAAATTGATATGGGGATGAATAGATCTGGTATATATTATAATAATTTTACAAAAATTGAAAATCTGATTGAAACTATAACTCATTTTACACATCTTAAATTTAAAGGATTTATAACCCATAACGGGGAAACCTATAATTTAAACAAAGAACAGGTAAGGGAAAATTATTATAAAATAAAAAATAATATTAAATTGTTAAAAAATCGTTTTGGGAATAGTATTGTTTTTAGCATAGGTGATACTCCAACAGTATCGATTGTTGAAGAATTTGATGATTCGATTGATGAAATAAGACCTGGTAATTTTATTTATTATGATTTAATGCAATATTTTATAGGTTCGTGTAAGCTAGATGAGATTGCTGCATATGTAATAGCGCCTGTTGTATCAGTTGATAAAGAGCAAGGGAAAATTGTTCTATATTGTGGTGCTGTGCATCTTTCAAAAGAAAGTATAAAATTAGAAGATAAAAATATTTATGGGCAAATTATTTTAATCCATGATGGAGAAATTAAATATACAAATAATTATATAATTTCTTTATCACAAGAACACTCAGTAATAAAACGTAAAGATGATTTGCTCGATGGGATAAAAGTAGGAGACCTTGTTGGAATTTTACCAGTGCATTCATGTTTAGTAGCTGCTATTTTTAAAGATAAAATAAATATCATGGATGCAATCATAGAATAAAGATAAAAAATGATTAAAAAAATAAAAAAAATTATTATTTTTGTAAGTTGGATAAGTTGGGCTGGGCAATCGCTTAACTTTTATAAAAGTTAAGAGGAAAGTCCGAACACCGTAGAGCAGGTTGCCAGCTAACAGCTGGGGGTATAAGGCGCAAGTTTTATGCTACAGAAAGTGCCACAGAAAATATACCGCCTCTGAAAAGGGGTAAGGGTGAAAAGGCAGGGTAAGAGCCTACCGCATTATCAGTAATGATAATGGCAGGGCAAACCTCAATTGGTGCAAGATCAAGCAGGGGGTTGGGAGTTATCCCTCAAAGTTGCTCGCTTTGCATTCCCCCGGGTAGATCGCTGGAGCATCCGGGTGACTGGGTGCCAAGATAAATGATTGCCACTCAATAGAGTACAGAATTCGGCTTACAGGCTCAACTTATCCTTATTTTTAATATTTAAATTGCTGTATTATGAATAAAAAATGGATAATAAATAATAATTATGATAAAGTTTTAGTTAATACTTTTATCGATGTATTTAGAATACCTTATACTATTAGTAAAATTTTAGTTCAAAGAGGTCTTAAGGATGTTCAGCAGGTTAAGAAATTTTTTAATCCTGATTTAAATAATCTTTATGACCCCTTTGAATTAAATGGTATGTCTACTGCTGTAAATTTAATTATTGAAACAATTACAAATAATAAAAAAATTTTAATTTATGGCGATTACGATGTCGATGGTGTTTGTGCTGTTGCAATACTAAAGTTATTTCTTGAAAAATTGGCCCCAAATATTGAGATTTATATTCCTAATCGTTTGCAAGAAGGATATGGAGTTTCTAAAAATGGAATTGATTTTGCTGTTGATAAGCAGTGCCAATTGCTTATTACAGTTGATTGTGGTATAACTGCTGTTGATGAAGTTAAGTATGCAAAAGAAAAGGGGCTTAAGGTTATTATTTCAGACCATCATCAACCCAAAGAAATACTTCCTGAAGCTGATGCTTTATTGAATCCTTTATTGAGTAGTTCAGATTATCCTTTTAAAATGTTATCTGGGGCTGGTGTTGCCTTCAAAATTATTCAGGCGATAGCAAAAAAACTTGGCATGAAAAACGATATTTATGAATATTTAGATCTTGTTGCTATTGCTACAGCTGCTGATATTGTGCCTCTTGTTGATGAAAATCGTATTCTTGTTCATTACGGATTGGAAAGTATTAAAAATAAACCTAGAATTGGGATAAAAGCTATTTTAGATAAAGCTTTTATTAGTCATGAAGATATTAATGTTAATAATATAATATTTGGTATTGCCCCTCGTATAAATGCAGTTGGAAGACTTGGGAATGCTATGCCATCTCTTGATATTCTTACAACAAATGAAGAAATGCAAGTACAGGAATTAGCAGATACACTAAATCAAGGGAATATCCAACGCAGAGAACTTGATAGGCAAATTATGTCTGAGGTTATTGAGACGATTGAAAATAATGATAACTTAAAAAAATCAAAAATATTAATATTACATTCGGAAAAATGGCATTCTGGTGTAAGTGGTATTATTGCATCGAGACTTGTTGAAAAATATTATAAACCTGCTATTATGTTAACAACTGTAGATGGAATAGCAACCGGTTCGGCTCGTTCTATACCTGGGATTAATTTATTTGAATTATTCAAATCTTGCAGTGATATTCTTATTGATTATGGTGGACATGCTGCTGCTGCTGGTATTTCACTTGAGTTATATAATGTTGATACACTTATAGAGCGACTAAAAAATTATATTTCTTCAAATTATAAGGATGATATTTTTATTCAATCAATTAATATAGATGCTTCTATCAATTTTAAAGATATTACTCCAAAATTCTTAAAATATTTAAACATGCTTACTCCATTTGGTCCGCAAAATACAAAACCAGTTTTTATGACTGAAAATATTGTATTTTGTAAAGTTAAGCAAAATCCCGGTAATAATATAATTGCTTTTATCAGACAGGATAATTCTAAACTATCCTTAGAAGCGATTGGTTATGGTTTAGCAGATAAAATTGAAATTGATTTTGAAAAGAAATATGATATAGTCTATTCAATAGATACAGTAAAAAGAGAAGATCTGATAATCCCTCAAATTATCATCAAAGATATTCGTTATCATCAAGAAAGCTAGCCTAAAAGATTTTAACATTATTTGTTTACTATATTTTAATTTAATATATTGTAACTTTATTCACATATTTTCATCTAATTAGTAGTGAAAATTAATAAAGGAGTTTTAATATGGCTTTGAGTTTTGATAAACTCACAATTAAAGCACAAGAAGTTGTGCAAAATGCTATTGATATAGCAAGAGGTTATAAGAACCAGCAATTGGAGGCTGAGCATCTTTTTGCTGCTATGGTTCAAGATGATGAAGGTATTGTAATTCAAGTGCTGGGTAGAGCGGGCTTAAATGTTAAGATGTTGAAAATTAAAGCTGGTGAATTGTTGTCATCCTTGCCCAGAGTTGAAGGGAATTCTGATATTCATCCTTCAAGAAACTTAATTTCTATACTTGATGACGCTTTGAAACATTCTCAAAAGTTTGGTGATCAATTTGTATCTACTGAGCATTTATTAATTGCTATTTTCGAAAATGATAACAAAGTTTCAAGGTTGTTAAAAGAACAAGGGCTTAATCAAAACGAATTACTCAAAGTATTACAGCAAATTCGTGGTAATCAAACAATTACAAGTCAGACAGCGGAGGATTCTTATCAATCTTTACAAAAATATGCAAGAAATTTAAATCAATTGGCTAAAGATGGTAAGTTAGATCCTGTTATTGGCAGGGATGAAGAAATTCGTAGAGTTTTGCAAGTTCTTTCCAGAAGAACTAAAAACAATCCAGTTTTAATTGGTGAACCAGGTGTGGGTAAAACTGCAATTGCTGAGGGAATTGCTCATAGAATTATATCGGGAGATGTGCCAGAAAATCTTAAAACTAAACAAATTTTTGCTTTAGATTTAGGTGCATTAGTTGCAGGTGCTCAATATCGTGGTCAATTTGAAGAAAGATTGAAAGCGGTTATTAAAGAAGTTCAAAATTCTAATGGCGAAATCATCTTGTTTATTGATGAAATTCATAATCTTGTTGGGGCTGGTAATGCTCAGGGTGCTATGGATGCTGCAAATATATTAAAACCAGCGCTTGCAAGGGGCGAATTACATTGTATCGGTGCTACTACTCTTGATGAATATCGTAAATATATTGAAAAAGATCCAGCTTTAGAAAGAAGATTTCAACCTGTGCTTGTTGATCAACCAGATGAGGAAGACGCTATTTCCATTTTGAGAGGTCTTAAGGAAAGATACGAGGTCCATCACGGTGTTAGAATTACAGATGGAGCTATTGTAGCTGCTGTTTATCTTTCTAATAGATATATTACTGATAGATTTTTACCTGATAAAGCAATTGACTTAATTGATGAAGCTGCTTCTAAACTTCGTATTGAAATTGATTCTATGCCCGAAGAAATTGATATCTTAGAAAGAAAAATCAAGCAACTTGAGATTGAAAAAGTTGCTCTTGGTAGAGAAACTGATGAAGCATCCTTAAAGAGATTAGAGGAATTAAACAAAGAATTGGATAATTTAAAGCAACAAAAAGAAGGATTGTATAATCATTGGAAAAAAGAAAAAGAAATTATTACAAAGATTCGTGAAATTAAAACTGAAATCGAAAACTTAAAAATTAAAGCTGAAGAAGCTGAAAGAAATCAGGATTTTAATCTAGTTGCACAAATTCGTTATGGTAGTATTATTGAAAAAGAAAAACAATTAAGTCAATTATCTGCTGAACTTGCTGAAGTTCAAAAAGATAAAAAAATGCTTAACGAAGAAGTGACAGCTGAAGATATTGCTGAAGTTGTTGCAAAATGGACAAAAATTCCTGTCCAAAAAATGCTTGAATCAGAAAGAACAAAATTATTAAATATTGATAAAGAATTGAAGAAAAGAGTTATTGGACAGGATGATGCAGTTAATGCGATATCTGATGCTATTAGAAGGTCGAGGGCAGGGTTGCAAGATCAAAACAGGCCAATTGGATCATTTATTTTCCTTGGTACAACTGGTGTTGGTAAAACAGAATTAGCTAAAGCTCTAGCTGAGTATTTGTTTGATGATGAACATAATATGATAAGAATTGACATGTCCGAATATATGGAAAAATTCTCTGTTTCTCGTTTGATTGGAGCTCCTCCAGGATATGTTGGTTATGAAGAAGGCGGGCAGTTAACAGAAGCTGTAAGAAGAAAACCTTATTCTGTTGTGCTTTTGGATGAAATTGAAAAAGCTCATCCGGATGTATTTAATGTACTTTTACAAGTTTTAGAAGATGGTAGGCTTACTGATAGTCAAGGTAGAACGGTTAATTTCAAAAATACAATTATTATAATGACATCTAATCTTGGTTCGCATATTATTCAGGAACAATTAGATCAATTTAAAGAAGATAACGAAGAAGAACTCATTGGCAGACTTAAGTTACAGATGCATGAATTGCTCAGAAAAACAATTAGACCAGAATTTTTAAATCGTATCGATGAAATAATATTATTCAAACCTCTTAATAAAAATAATTTAAGAGCAATTGTTGATTTACAAATTAATAAGTTACAAAGCTTATTGGCTGAGAAAAATATTAAACTTGTTGTTGATGATGAAGCTAAAGATTGGCTTGCTAAATTAGGTTATGATATACATTTCGGTGCTAGACCATTAAAGAGAACTATACAAAGATATCTTACTAATCCTTTATCGCAAGAATTGTTGAAAGGAACTTTTATGCCAAACGATACTGTTTTTGTATCAATTGATAATAAAGGGAATATAGCTTTTTCTAAAAAATAAAAATATTTTGTAACTTTTTAGTATCTTTGCTATCGAACTAAATAAAAATTAAGGTGAATAATGAAAACAAACAGTGAAAAAGAATATCAAAAAAGATTAGATGAATTAAAAAAATTACCAAAATGGAGGCAATTTTATATGATGTACAAAAATCCAATCTATACTACAATATTTTTTGTTGTAGTTATTATATTTTACTTTGTGAATAATAGCAATGCTAATGAAAATGCTAGTGGTGCTTATCCGCCAGGATATGAAATTTATTCACAAAAACAAGTTGATTTTGAAATTTATGGGACAGATGGTAAAGTTATTAAATTAAGTAATTACAAAAATAAGGTTGTTTTAATTGATTTTTGGGCTACATGGTGCCCGCCTTGTAGAAAAAGTATTCCTGACTTAATAGCTTTAAAAAACGAGATGAAAGATAAAGATTTTGAAATTATCGGAATTTCGTTGGACCAGCAAACTAAACCAGATGTTGTACCTTTTATAAAAAATAATGGTATTAATTATCCTGTTGGTTATTATAATAAAGATGTAATAAATAAATTTGGTGGTGTTGAAGCTATCCCAACAATTTTTTTAGTTGATAAAAAAGGAAATGTTGTTGATAAATTTGTTGGGCTTACAGATAAAAGTATATTGAAAAATAGAATTACTGAATTGCTGAAAAAATAATTTACTGTAAGGAATGTCCTACTGCCAGCGATAAAAATTATTATTGTTTATATTTATTGATATAAGCTTTGGCAATGTATTGTATGGACATTCCTTTTTTTTATTTTTTACTTTTAAATAAATTTTCTTACATTTGTATTAAAATTCGAGAAAATAATGCAAGAATTAGATTTAAATCAATTAAAAGAGCAAATCAAAGAAGCTGAAAAAACTATTGAAACAACAAAAGAAAACATTTTTAATGTGAAAAAAAATCTTGAAATACTCAAACAAGATGAAAAAAACTTGCCACTCTATGAAGCTGCTAAAAAGCAAGTTGAAGAAGCTGAAGCAAATTTCCTTCAACAAGTAGCTAAAATTGAAGAATTAAAAAATTATATTCAGAATTTAGAACAATAATAGTTCCCCAAAAAAATTATTGCCCGAATAGTCACACAAATTTTTATAAAAAAATTTTTAAAATTATAACTATTGGCTGTTTAATTTTCTTTTTGAAAATTAGTAGCCAATTTTTTTTGCTGAAGGTATCTAAACAACCAATTTTATAATATTTTGTTGATTTGCCTATTTGCATTATGTTATAGTTCCAGAAATTTTTGGTGCTTGTCATAAAAATAATGGAACTTTTTTCTAATAGATTCTTGTTTTGTTATATCATTCCAATAACAAAACTAAGGAGAAATTAAAATGGCAAAAGTGCTAAATGTTGGAGAAAAATTTCCAGTTTTTCAGAAAAAAGCTTTAGTTTCTTTAGAACCAGGTAAAGAATTCAAAGTAATTACAAATGAAGACCACATTCGAGATGGTAAGTGGTTGGTTATGTTCTGGTATCCAAAAGATTTTACTTTTGTTTGTCCTACAGAAATAGTTGGTTTCAATCAAAATTACGATGAATTTGTTAAAAGAAACACTGAAGTAATAGCTGCTTCTACTGATACTGAATATGTTCATCTTGCCTGGAGACAACACCATCCAGATTTGAAAGACTTAAAATTCCCTATGCTTGCAGATACATCTAAAACTTTAGCAGAAGAATTAGGAATTTTAACAGAGGACGAAAAAGTTGCTTATCGTGCAACATTTATAGTTGATCCAGAAGGTATCATTCGCTGGTTAAATGTTAATGACCTTAATGTTGGTAGAAATATCGAAGAAGTATTAAGAGTATTGGATGCTTTGCAGGAAGGTGGTTTAATCCCTTGTAACTGGAAAAAAGGCCAACCAAAGTTATCCTAACATTTTGTCTAAAGATTTTGCCTCCTTTAAGGGGGCTTTTTTTTTACTATTTTAATTATTATAATTATGCTACTTGAAACATAAATTATGAGTTAAATATTTCTCCTCTAATATTTTCCACTTTTCATATTATATTGAATTGAATTATTTTATTGTTTTTCGAATATAATATTTGTAAATTTAAAAAAAAATTGTAATTTGTAAATAAAAATGCAATTCTATCGATGGAAAGAATGAATAAAATATTAATAGTTGAAGATAACCGTTTAAGCGCTAAAATATTAAAAGATTTTTTAGAAGAAAATGGTTATGAAATATTTTTAGCAGAAACTCCAGAGCAAGCCTATCATGCTATCTCTAATTTGGAAATAAATTTGGTAATTATGGATATTGTTTTAGGTACTAAGTTTGATGGTATTGATATTGCAGAAAATATTCAAAAAGTTAAAAATTTGCCAATAATTTTCTTCTCTGGTTCTGAGAAAATGATACAATCACCAAGATTGAAAAATATTAATTATTATGGTTATTTTATAAAAGGTACACCTCTTGCTGTGCTATTGCATAATATTGAAATTGCTTTAAAGTTACATTTTAGAACTAATATTTATGATAGTATAAGTGATATAATTGAATATTTACCTTTTTTTGTTATAATCTTAGATAAACAAGAAAAAAATATCTGGAAAGTTAATAAATCATTTTTAAAATTTAGTGGATATACAGCTAGCGAAGTTATAGGTAAAAATATATCAAATTTTATAAAAAATATTGATGTTGATGTATGTGATTGTGAAAATTGCAATAAAATAATTGATTTTGTATTATATGATGGTTTAGTAAAAAAGTTAAATCTATTTATATCTAATATACAAAGTAAAGACCAAGATTTAATTTTGCTTATTGGAACAACTGCTAGCGATTTTATCACTCCTGAAAACGATGCTTTTTTATTAATTTCTGGTTTCAAACAAATTTTTGAAAAATCACACTTAGGTGTTTTTACATATGACAAAAATGGAATAATTACCAATTGTAATCAAATATTTTCAGAAATTATTGGTGCGCCTATTTCTAAACTCATTGGTTTAGATATGAATATTCTCCCTAACAAAAAGCTCGTTGCAGAATTAAAAAAAGCATTAAATGGTGAAATTGGATATTACGAAGATTTTTACACATCATATCTTACTGGTAAAACAATACCTGTTAAAGTATTATTCTTGCCGGTTATTAAAGATACTAATATAATTGGTGGCGTTTCTATTGTTGAAGATATAACAGAAAAATACAATCATGAACAAAATTTAATTCAAATATTAAAAAAATTACAAAATGAAAAAGAAAGAAACCAGGCTCTTCTGGATGCTAATCCAGATATGATGTTCACCTTTGATGAAAATGGCGTAATTATTGATTATCATTCCAATCAAAAATCAGATCTTTATGTGCCACCTGAAGTTTTTTTAGGTAAAAATGTTTATAAAATAATGCCTAAGGATATTGCAGACTTAACTATGGAAAAAATCAATTTAGTAAAGCAAAACGGTAAAATTCAAATTTATACATATAAATTATCTTTCAATGATGGAGAAAGAATATATGAATCTCGTTTGGTAAAATGTGGAGAAAAAGATTATTTGGCTATTGTAAGAGATGTTACTGAACGAGAAAAACATATTAACTTGATAACTCAACAACTTGAAAATACTAAGAAACTAAATAATGAATCACAATTATTAAATAAAGAACTTAAGGCTGCTAAAGAAAAAGCCGAAGAGAGTGAAAAAATTAAAACTAAATTTATTCAAAATATTTCACATGAAATTAGAACACCAATGAATGCTATTATAGGATTTTCTAATTTGTTAAAAAATGATGATTTAACAAAGGATAAAAAAGAACATTATATCAATATTATTGAAAAATCTTCTCTTAGATTATTAGAAATTATTGATGATATGTTAAAGCTTGCTACGATTGTAAATCAGAATGTGAGTGTTAATTTAGTAAAATTTCAAATTTTTGATTTAGTATCGGAGTTAAAAATAAAATATTCTCCGGTTGCTACAAATAAAAATATTGGGTTTGTTGTTGATGGTTTAGACGATTTAAGCAATGTTATAATTGAAACAGATTACGAAAAATTGTATGATATTATAAATAAGCTTCTTGCTAATGCGATAAAATATACAGAACGTGGAAGTGTTACATTAAAATTGGTTAAACAAAATAATATGCTGCTAATAGAGGTTATAGATACTGGTAAAGGTTTTGAAAATGATGATATTTTTACACCATTTGCTAAAGATAGTAAAATAATTAATAATTTTGATGAAGGGCTGGGTATTAGTCTTGCTATTGTTAAAGCCTATGTAGAAATTTGTAAAGGGAGAATATCTGTAAATAGCAAAGTAGGTGAAGGTACAACTTTCAGGGTTGAAATTCCTGTTAATTTTAATGAAATTATACAACATGATATAAAGAATCAAATATTGAATATTTTAATTGTAGATGATGATATATTAAATTATCAATATATGTATGAAATGTTAAGTAATAATGATAATTTAAAAATATTTTATGCAAAAAATGGATTTGAAGCAATTGAGTTAGTAAAAAAACAAAAATTTGATGTTATTTTTATGGATCTTAGAATGCCAGAAATGAATGGAAATGATGCCGCTAAAGAAATTAGAAAAATTGATAAAACTGTTAAAATTTATGCCTTAACTGCTTTAGCTGATGACTTAAATGATAAAGAATTAAGAAAATTGTTTAATGATATGCTAACAAAACCTGTAAATTGGAATAAAATTACAAAAATTTTAAAGAATTGAAAAAATTATATTTACACACTAAAAATATTTGTTATGCAATTGTATGGATTGTTTAGATAATCTATTTAATTGTAAAACAATATGATAACAGTAATGTGCAATTGTAATAATTATATGGTAATATATTGTGTTTACAATTGTCAAAAAATTTATTTAATTTTAAACTTGACTTAATAATAAAAAAAATGTATATTAATTTTAGAGTTATTTAACTCTGTAATTAAGGAACAAAATTCCCTAAAAACTAATTAAAAGGTGTTACTATGTTAAAAAAAGTTCTTTTCTTTGCCATTGCAATGGCAGTATCAGCTAACTTAGTATTAGCTGAAGGTGTTAAAGTTAAAGCTCAAAAAGCTGTAAGAATTAATCCAAATTCTGTAGAAAATTTTATGCCACAAATTGGCTCAAAAGACAAGGTTATTTTAAGCAAAACCAATGTAGGTGTAGAAATTCTCAAAACAAATTATGACTATTTTTGTAATCAATCAGTACAAAACATGATTGATTTAGGCAAAGATGGCGATAATACGATAGTTTATATTACTGCTATGAAAAGATCGTCAACACAAACTTCTAGAAGTGTAGAAATAGCAGTTGGCGACAAAGATGGTTTTGCTACAACTACAGTAAGTGGTGGTGGTGCCGGTTGGGGTGTAATACGCCTTTTTCAAGACAATGGCACAAATGCAATGGTTATGTATCACAGAGGTGGCAACTCACAAAGAAAATTTGTTAACCCTAACTTTACTGTAGGTGAAGAAAAAACTGTATTAGAAGGCAATTTCCCTTCATTTGTTCTTTTACCAAATGGAACCACTTTTCTTACAAATGAAAATGGATTTTTATTTAAATCAACTAATAAAGGTGATAATGTAGAAGAAGTTATGGATTTATTACTTTTGCCAGGTGATACTTTAAGTGATGCACCTACAGAATTTATAATGAGAGCTTCTCCTAATGGTCAATATGTTTTCACAGCTTGGACTTCTGATGATAAAGGTATTGCTGGTGAAGAATTACCATTAGACTCAGCAGCTTTTGCAGATAAAATAATTTTGTGCTATTCACAGAATGAGGGGCAAACATGGCAACATGAAGTTTTAGGCCTTGAAGGTGTAACAACAATATCTAATTACGAAGTTCCAATAGGTAATAACGAAACAAGACCTGCTTATCCATTATTCTCAAATTTTGGACAGGTTCAGGGAGTTGTTGATAACAATGGATTATTCCATATTGTTTCCAATGGTTATTCTTTAGTTAAAATTACAGAATCAACTGATGGTTTTGTATTTCCAGTAATATATTGGAATAATAGAGATCGTAAATGGATTGCTATATCTAAAAAAGAACACGATTTAGTATCATCAAACGTAGCTGCAACATTAAGACCTGGTAATGGTTTAGGTCAAGCATATCCAACAGTTGCAACAACAAAAGATAACGGTTTAGTATTTGCAGCATGGCAAGGTTTTGAATTTGATGGTGATACTGTCGCAATTTACACTGGTGGAACAAATCAAATATTCTTTACAGATTTATATTATTCATATTCTACAGATGGTGGTGCAACTTGGGCAGAACCTGCTATATTAAAAGGTGAAAAACAAGTACAAGAAAGCTATCCTTATGCCAATAATATTATTGAAGAATTAGGCAACAATACATACAGAGTTCACTATGTTTATATGATTGATGCTATTCCTGGTACAAGCTTATTTGCTAGCAACAATGCTGCTTCAGATGAAAGCCAGGTAATGTATGATTATATTGATATTCAAGCAACACCAACAGGTGTTGAAAACAAAAATGTAAAAGAATTATCATTTAAACTTGAACAAAATTATCCAAATCCATTTAACCCAACAACCAAAATTAGCTACACAATTCCAGAAGCTGGAAATGTAACATTAAAAGTATATGATATGTTAGGTAAAGAAGTTGCAACATTGGTTAATGGTTTCCAAACAGCTGGCGTTAAAACAGTAGATTTCAATGCTTCTAATTTGAATAGTGGTGTATATGTTTATACATTAAATGTAAACGGTAAAGTTCAATCAAAGAAAATGGTATTGATGAAATAATTTGATGTAGGATATAAACAGCAAATGCCCCGCAAGGGGCATTTGTTGTTTTAAATTGTTTTATGCAATTTATAATTTGAAATTAAAAAAAATTTCTGCATTAGTTATGCAAGTTTATCAAATAAGTAATGTAAAAGTTTGTCAATAGCAACTCTATCTTGTTGCATTGTATCTCTTTCTCTTACAGTAACAGTTTGGTCTTGAAGGGATTGAGTATCAACTGTAATACAAAATGGAGTTCCAATTTCATCTTGTCTTCTGTATCGTCTACCTACAGCGCCTTTATCATCGTAGAACACTTTAAAGTATGGTCTTAACATAATTTCAATTTTTTGTGCAAGTTCTGGCATTCCATCTTTATTAACAAGTGGGAAAATAGCAGCTTTAATAGGTGCAAGTTTTGGATGGAATTTCATTACAATACGTGTTTCGCCGTTAACTTCTTCTTCGTTATATGCATCAATTAAGAAAGCCATGAAAGACCTACTTGCACCAGCGGATGTTTCAATAATGTAAGGAATAAATTTTTCCTTAGTTCCGTCGTCAAAATAAAGTTGTGATTTACCGGAGTATTGTTGGTGTCTGCTTAAATCGAAATCTGTTCTATTGTGGATACCTTCAATTTCTCCCCAGCCGAATGGGAATTCATATTCAATATCTGTGGCTGCTTTTGCGTAATGAGCCAATTTATCCTGTGGGTGGTCATGAAATCTTAGTTTAGTTGGTGTCATTCCAAGTGATTTAAACCAATTTATGCGTTGTTCTTTCCAGTATTCGAAATATTTCATATCTTCGGATGGTTTTACAAAATATTGCATTTCCATCTGTTCAAATTCACGAGTTCTAAATAGAAAATTTTTTGTATTGATTTCATTTCTAAAAGCTTTACCAATTTGAGCAATACCAAAAGGTAATTTTTGACGTGTAGAATCAAGCACATTAGTAAAATTGACGAATATACCTTGAGCGGTTTCAGGTCTTAGAAAAACAACGGCGCTAGTATCTTCAACAGGTCCGATAAATGTTTTAAACATCAAGTTAAATTTTCTTGCAGGAGTAAAAGATGATTTAGTGCCACAAGTTGGACATGTTAAAAGTTGTAAAAGCTTTGGTCCAATTGAATCGTTTTCAAGTATTTTGGTAAATAAATCTTCATCAGTAGTGATATTATTTAAAGTATTAAGCTCATCATTGGAAAGAATTGTTTTTAATTCTTCGATGTATTTATCTTTTTTCTTATCTGCAATATTTTCTGAAAGATGATCTAATCTAAAACGAGATTTACATTGTTTACAATCGACCATTGGGTCTGTGAAATTTTCAACGTGTCCGGATGCTTCCCATACTCTTGGGTGCATGAGAATAGCTGCATCTAAGCCTTCAACATCATTGCGATATGTGAAAAATTTCCACCATTCTTCTTTTATGTTTTTTAGCAATTCTACACCTAATGGACCGTAATCATAGCATCCATTAAGCCCGCCATAAATTTCACTTGATTGAAAAACAAATCCTTTTCTTTTAGATAAGGAAATTACTTTATCGAGAACATCATTTTTAGTGTTACTCACAATTCCTCCCATTCTTAATAGTTTCATAAATTTATAAATGTAAGAAAGAATTATATAAAAATCAAAAAAAAATTTGATTGTTTTAATAAATTTTTTTACTTTAAAAAAAACAATTAAGGGATTTATTATGAAGCATTTTGTTACTTATATTGTAAAATTAGTTGATAACTCAAAAGCTACAAAACAGTTTGTAAAATTTTTAGAAAAATATTCAACTTTACCTTATGAAGTATATTTCCTTGTAAATAATATTACAAATAAGCATAGAAAATATATAGTGGAACTATGCAATGCCAATCACGATATACATTTTGTCGAAATGCATGATAATGAAAATTATTTAAGCGATATATTTTCAGAAATGCAGGGGACATTAGTATTCTTTACAACTAATTCTAATTTAATAACTAAAAAATCTACAAAAAGTATTGCCTGGTACTTTAAAAATATTGATGATTTAGGAATATTAGCTCCTAAAATATATACAAATCCTCTTGATGATCTGGATGAAAAAATCAAGGAAGCAAAACAGAATAGAAAACTATATAAAAGGATATCTGAAAATATTATTGTTGATGGTGTTGATAAAGAATGTTTTATTCTTAACGAAAAAATACTAACTGATAGAAAATTGCTTTCTTTAATAGATAATAAAAATATTTCATTGGATGATATATTTAAAACAATAGAGAAAGAAAACTATAAAATTAAATTAGCAAAAGATGTTATAATGCTATCTCTTAGTTTATCAGCAAAGAAAATGGAAGATGAAAGCTCTAACGATGACAAATTAGATATTCAAGAAAATACAGAATTGGTAGAAACTGCAGAAAATAAAGAAATTGAAAATAAAATAGACATTAAAGAAAAACTTAACTATTACAAAAATTTAGTAAATTCGCAGCAAGATGTTATATCAAACTACGAAAAAGCTAAAAATATGCTTCAAAATAAAAATTATGAGCATGCATTAGGATATCTTATTTACGCTACAGAAAAATATTTAATTGATCTTTCTGTTAAGAATATTGAATTAAAAGATTTATATAGTCTTGCTGGGCAAATATCTTTATATCTTGAAGAACCTAAGTTATCACTTTACTTTTTTGAAGAAGAGTTGAAATTGGAAGATAATTCATCGCGTGCTTGTGAAGGTCTTGCAGATGCTTTAATACTTAATAATGAAGTATTAAAAGCTAAATATATGTATCAATGGGCTGTTAAATGCGATCCACAAAATATAAATGCTAAAAATAAATTAGCAAGATTAAATAATTTGCTCGGTTTACCAGAAGAAGATATAACTGAGGAATTATAAAATTAAATTTCTTGTATTATAAATTTTTCAAATATAATTATTTTATATATGAACACGATTTTCACAAAGAGTTGACAGTTTTGAATATAAAAGCTGATTAAACTCTTTGTTGGTTTATTGTAAGTTATAAGAAAATTAAAAAATATACACAATCGATAAAACATTTTTCAAGATTAAATGATTTAAACGAAAAATCTATATTATAAATCCTTGTATATTTTTGGTAACATTTATTTATACATTTTATATAATTAAAAGGTTATGGAAAGTAGTATATTAGTTGTGAATGCAATTGTTATAGGGCTTGTTGGTGGTATTATACCGGGTCCAATACTAGCTTCGGCATTTTTGGAATCGATTGTAAGTGGTTTCAAGAAAAGTGTTAATATAATCTTATGGGGCATGTTAAATGAAACTATTGTCGCGATTTTTTGTTTAGTAGTTTTAAGATTATTAAACCTACCAGAAGTAATTTTTTATTGCCTTTCTATCATTGGCGGAATTTTGTTATTTGACATATCTATTAAACTATGGAAAGTTAAGCACATACAAATAGAAACGAGCAATATATTAACATTAAAGAAAATATCTTATTTGATACTAACAAATGGTGTTTTATGGGTTTATTGGATATCTGTGTGTATCCCTTTAGCGTTACAATTGGAAAAAAATATTTTAGGTGGTAGTTTTCTATTCCTTTTTTTGGTGGAAATTAGTTGGTTCATATCAACATTGGTAGCTACATATTTATTTTCTAAAACAAAATCTTTAATTTACGATACAAAAAAGCAATTAAGAATTGTAAGAGTATTTTCAGTTGTATATATATATTTTGCAGTAATGTTTTTTTATACAAGTTTTAAGTATCTTTATAAATATTTTTTGTGAGAAAACGTCCTTTCTTTTTGTAAAAACAAAAAAAAAATAATAATTTTGAAGTTTAATTATTTAAGAGTTATGAGTAAGAATTTTCAGAAAATAGTATTGTTTTTATTAGATTTTGTTACAATAAATCTAGCATATATTATTTATTATAACATAAGAGTATATTCTGGTTTATTTACCGTTATAATTGTGCCGGATTTACTAAGCACAATGCTAATAATGTATTTTTACTGGTTATTTTGGTTTATGTTTGTAGGGATGTATAGAGAGTGGTTTGCATTTTCACGGTTTGATGAAATGAATGTGCTCTTTAAAGTAACTTTTATTGGAGTTATTGCCTTATTTATTGCGATATTTTGGGATGATTATTTAGTAGGAGAGAGCAATGCACAAAGATTTTTAATCTTCCTTTATTGGATAATTCTTTTGGGAACTGTAGGTTTGGGAAGATTGATTTTGAGAAGTCTCCAGAGACGCTTGCTTATCAAAGGTATAGGACGCCGTAATGCTGTTATTATAGGATTTAATAAAAAAGCAAATGATATGCACGATAAGATATTAGAACATCGCGAACTTGGAATTGATGTTATTGGATATATTACTCTTGATAAAAACAATATCGGTAAAAGTTATAATAATGTTATGACAATTGCTACAATTGATGAAATGGAAAATATTATAAATACATACAACATAAAAGAAGTTATAATTGCGTTAGAATATCGAAAAGATGAAAATGAAATGCTAATGATAATATCAAAATGTGATTATAAAAATGTTGGAATAAAAATAGTTCCTGATTTATATGATATTATTAGTGGTTCTGCAAGAATGACACATATTTATGGTTTTCCATTAATAGATGTTTTCCCACAAATTATGCCTGTATGGGCCGAGAAAGTAAAGAGGATGATTGATATTGCTTCTGCTATTGCGATATTAGTTTTATCTGCACCTATTTGCTTTTTGACTGCAATTGCTATAAAGCTTGAAAGTAAAGGCCCGATTTTATTTAAACAAGAAAGAAGCGGTTTAAATGGAAAGCCATTTATGATGTATAAATTTAGATCTATGAGGCAGGATGCAGAGGCTAAAACTGGTCCTGTATGGGCAAAGAAAAATGATCCAAGAGTTACTAAAGTTGGCAAATTCATAAGAAAAGTAAGAATTGATGAAATACCACAAATGATAAATGTTCTTAAAGGTGAAATGAGTTTAGTCGGTCCAAGACCTGAAAGACCAGTTTTTGTTGAAAAATTTGCACAAGAAATTCCATTATACAAGAAGAGATTAAAGGTTAGACCAGGGGTTACAGGATGGGCTCAGGTAAACCATAAATATGATGAAACTATTGAAGATGTTAAAATGAAACTAAAATACGATTTATTCTATATTGAAAATATGTCAATCCGAATGGATATTAAAATAATGTTCAAAACAGCAATTACCATGTTATTTGGTAAAGGGCATTTTAGTTAGAGAGGAATTATGGATAAAAAAGTTTTAATAATAATACCAACTTATAATGAGATTGAAAATATCAAAAAAATGATAGATTATTTGCGAGATAATTATCCTTTCGCTGATATTTTAATTGTTGATGATAATTCCCCTGACGGCACTGGTGAGTATGTAGAAAAACTAACAGAGTACGATAACAATATTAAATTAATAAAAAGAGCAGGGAAATTAGGACTTGGAACAGCATATGTTGAAGGTTTTAAATTTGCTATTCAAAATAAATATGACTATATTTTTGAAATGGATGCTGATTTTTCACACGATCCGGCTGAAATAAAAAATTTTCTTAAGGCTATCGAAAATGCCGATTTGGTTTTGGGTAGTAGATACATTACTGGCGTTAACGTTATAAATTGGCCAATGAAAAGGTTATTATTAAGTTATTTTGCTAATTTTTATACAAGAATTATTACAGGTATGCCTGTTAAGGATGCAACCGGTGGCTTCAAATGTTTTAGGCGAGAAGTACTGGAGGCAATTGATTTAAGTAAGATAAAATCTAATGGTTACTCATTCCAGATAGAAATGACATTTAAAGCCTGGGTAAAAGGATTTAGAATTGTTGAAATACCAATTATTTTTGTAGATCGGGTGCAGGGAGTTTCTAAAATGTCAAAAAAAATTGTGCATGAAGCAATATTTATGGTTTGGAAATTAAGATTGCAAAAAATTTTTGGTAAAATTTAATGCATGTTGATTTATCTATAGTTATTGTAAATTACAATGTAAAAGAATTTTTAATAAATTCAATAGAAAGTATTTATAAAGCAAGCTCGTCAATAAATATAGAAATTATTGTAGTTGATAATAATTCTACAGATGGTAGTGTCGAAGCCCTTCAAAAGAATTTCCCAGAAGTTAAAATAATTGCCAATAAATTTAATGCTGGTTTTGCAAAAGCGAATAATCAAGGTATCGAAATTGCAATAGGGCGTTATATACTATTGTTAAATCCTGATACTTTGGTGCAGGAAAATACTTTTACAACTTTAATTAAATTTATGGATGAAAATACCGATGTAGGTATGTGCGGTTGTAAAATATTAAATCCAGATGGTTCTTTGCAGCTGGCATGCCGAAGGAGCTATCCAAGTTTATGGGTTGCATTTACTAAAATAGTAGGTTTAAGTAGTTTATTCCCAAAATCTAAATTATTTGGTAAATACAATTTAACTTATCTTGATGAAAATAAAACTTACGAGGTTGAGGCTATTTCAGGTTCTTTTATGTTTGTTCGTAGAGAGGTAATGGATATTGTAAGAGAGTTGGATGAAGATTTTTTTATGTATGGCGAGGATCTGGATTTTTGTTATCGTATCAAACAAGCCGGTTATAAAATTTATTATGTTCACGAAACATCAATTATTCATTATAAAGGAGAAAGTACAAAAAGAAGTAATATTGATGAAATAAAGCATTTTTATGGAGCAATGCAAATATTTGTTAAAAAAAATTATAAATTCAATATTATTTTAATGATGCTTTTGAATTTTGCTATTAAGATACGAAGTTTATTTGCATTTTTTTACAAATTCAAATTTTCATTTTTGCAGATTATTATAGATAATTTACTTATATCTTTTTCTATATATCTTGCGGAAAAATTATATTTAGTAAACAAGTTGGGGTGGGAAGGATTCCCGCCAGAAAATAAGCCATATGTATACATTATACCAGCATTGTTTTTTAACTTTATAGCATTTTTGTTATCATCATATAAGAACAATAAAATTTTTCTTTTTAAAAAAAATGTTGCTCTTATTCTAAATTTTTTAATGCTTTCTGCTTTTACTTTTTTCTTCAAAGAATATGGTTTTAGTAGAGTTGCTACAGTTTTATCTTTTTTATTCTCTTTGATTTTTATCAATGCATTTGGTATTTTATTAAAATTTATACATTATCAATCAACACCAAATTTTACCAAAATAGCTATTATAGGTACAGATGATTTAAGTTTGCAATTGATTGAAAAATTAAAAAGCAATATAAAACATATTTATGATATACAGGGTTTTATTACTTTAAATACAGATGAGTTATATAAAAAGATATTAAACTATAGTGTAATTGGAACAATTGAAAATATAGAAAAGGTAATAGATGAGTATCAATTAGAAAAAATTGTCATAACGCCAAATGTACTTTCTTATGAGCAAATTTTAAAATTACTAACAATTTGTAAAAATAGAGTTGAATTCCTTCTTGCAACCAATACATTAGATTATTTGGTAGGGAAAAATAATTCACATATTATTAATGAAATTGAACTATTAAAACTTGATTATGCATATTTAAAAGTTTCAAATATTTTCTTAAAATATCTCTTTGAAAAGGTAATAGTTGTAATGATGGTTTTATTATTTCCTGTATTGTATCCATTAAAGAATAAAGTTTTTGATAACATTTACAAAAATTTATTTGATATATTTAGTGATAAGGTAAATATAATTGGCTTCAATCCAAAAAATAAAGAGTTAAAATTAGGAAAATCAGGCTTATTTGGATTGTGGAGTTTGAATGAAAGAGAAACGAATAACGAAGCTTTGAAAAATTATGATATACTTTATGCAAAAAATTATTCTTTATGGCTTGATTTACAAATCTTATTCAAGAATATAAAAGCTAAGAATTAGTAATACACTTTTTGGCTAATTTATCGACATAATTATTCCATTTATTAGCAGAGTGAGCCTTAATTTTAATCCAATTTATATTTATGCCACAATTTTGTATAAATTCGTAATATTTTTGAGTTAATTCGTTTTTTCTTTGCCATTTACCAGTAGCCCATTCTCTCAATCCCATATAATCAAAAAAGATATTTACCACTTTAATGTTTAATTCTTTGGCTTTATTTAAAGCAAAAGCAACGGCATAAATTTCACCGGCAATGTTTCTATAAGAAAGAAAATCTTGTTTGTTTATTACTTTGCAGTCTTGTGATATGATTTGGTTGTTTTTAATAATGACATAAGCAGAGGAGATTTTGTTATTGATAAATGAGCCATCTACAAAGATGTTAAAACCATCGGGTAATTCTTCGTTATTTTGATGCTTAATTTTGGTAGATGTTGATACTATAACAAGATCATTGGGCATTTTTTGGTTAATTAAAAAATCATAAATATTTTGATAGTTGACTACCAATTTAAAAGATTTTTTCTTTGGTGAATAATAAAGAGGTAACTTATAGTTTGAAAATATTATTGCACAAGAATATTTAGTATTTGGTTCAATTAGAATAAGATTTTCATTATAAATTTCTGATAATATTTTTACAATATCTTGTGCTTTATTTTTAAGAATTGAATAAAATTCGTTCATTTTTGTAAAAATTTTTTGAAAAAATAAAAAAATGTTTATTTTTGAAACACAATATAAACAAAAAAAGGTGAAATATGAAATTCCATCTTGTAAGTGGAGCTTGCGGCTTCGTAGGTCGCAATGTTGTAAAACAACTTTTAAAGAGAACAAATGATAAAATATTAATGATTGATGACTTATCTGTGGGCATTCATCCGAAGCATTGGCTTGATAATTTTAAATCCAGGAAAGAAAAAGATATGGAAATAATAGGCGAGGATGAAAGATTATATTTTTGGCAAATGGATATTAGAAAATTTTTAAATAAATTTTATGAAAATCCTGAATTTTTGAAACAAGAATATAATTTAGAGTGTTATAAAATATCAGATGCATTTCATTTTGCAGCTATAGTAGGAGGTAGAGCAAAAATAGATGGCGATCCTATGGCAGTGGCATTAGATTTAGCAATTGATGCAGAATTTTTCAATTGGGTATGTAAACATAAACCTGAAAGAGTGTTGTATCCAAGTTCCAGTGCAGCCTATCCAAACGCATTACAGACAGAATGTAACGCAATAGCATTAAAAGAAGAAATGATAAATGTTAATGCTGATTACATCGGAAAGCCTGATATGACCTATGGGTGGACAAAATTAACTGGTGAATATCTTGCTTACATAGCAGCAAAATATTATGGAGTATCTGTAACTTGTATCAGACCATTTTCGGGTTATGGTGAAGATCAAGATTTAACTTATCCTGTACCAGCTATAGCAGATAGAGCAGCAAGAAAAGAAGACCCATTTGTAGTTTGGGGTACAGGCCAACAAGGAAGAGATTTTGTCCACATTGACGATGTTATTGATTGTATGCTTTTGGCAATGGATAAAATACACGATGGTTCAGGAATTAATATAGGTTCAGGGAAATTAACAACATTTTTAGAACTAATAGAAGTGTTTACAAAATTTGCTAGTTATAAACCGACCATAAAACCACTTGTTGATAAACCAATGGGAGTACATTCAAGGTATTCGGATATGAGCTATGTCAAAAATGTGTTAGGATGGGAACCTAAAATATCATTAGAAGAAGGTATGTATAGAGTATATAAAAAGGCATTAGAAAGAATTAATAATGGTAAATAAATACTGATTGAGTAAGTATCTTGTTGATAACTAATAGGATAAATAGTTTGTTGTATGCGATAAAATGATAATTGATGTTAATCACAATACAGTAATTTCTATGTAGTTGATTATTTGCTATATTTTTATTACATTTAAAAGAATTTTAATAAATAAGTGGAGAAAATATGAAACCAGTAATTTTAACAGATGATATCTTCGAAAAAGAAGTTATGCAGTCTGAATTACCAGTAATTGTAGATTTTTGGGCTACCTGGTGTGGGCCTTGCAGGATGATAGCGCCAATAATTGAAGAATTAGCTGCAGAATATGATGGAAAAATTAAAGTTTGTAAAATTGATGTAGATGAAAATCCTGCTGTTGCTGCTTCTTTTGGAATAAGAAGTATTCCAACAGTGCTATTTTTCAATAAAGGGCAAAAAGTGGATGCTATAGTTGGTGCTGTGCAAAAGAGTAATTTTGTACACAAAATTCAAACAAATTTCGGCTTATAAATATATTTGTTTGACATAAGAAAACAAAAAAGTTCTTGACCATTTATTAATATTTTATTAATTTATAATTAACAACTAACTTTTTACGGAGGAAATATGATAAAACCAAGGGTTTATATATGAGAGCAGTAAATTTAATTAGTCCCAATTAACCATTTTAAACATTTAAAAAAATTGTGTGTAAGGAGCAAACATGCTAAGAAAACTAACAAAATTATTTTTAGTAATGTTATTTTTTATGCTTCCTTCGTTACTGATGGCTCAGGCGAATGTTGGTAAAATTATTGGAAAAATTACTGATGAAGAAACAGGAGAGCCAGTACAGGGAGCAACAATTATTCTTAAAGGTACCAATAAAGGTGCAAAGACAGATTTAGATGGTAGCTATTTTATTCTTAATATTGTGCCAGGTACCTATGAAGTTGAAATCAAATCTATTGGTTACAAAACCAAAATAGTTGAAGAAGTTCGTGTAGTAGGTGGTATTACCTACGAATTAAATGCTACACTTTCGAAAGGTGATATTCAATTAAAGGTTGTTGAAGTAAAAGCCAAGAAATTGGTAGAGGAAAAAGCAACAAATACTGTAAAAGTTGTTGATGCTAATGATATTGCTAGATTACCAGTTAGAGGTGTAGAAAATGTGGCGGCATTACAAGCTGGTGTTGTAAAAAGTGGTGAAGGTGCTGATAGAAATGCTACACTTAATGTTCGTGGCGGTCGTGGTGGAGAAGTGCTATTTATAGTTGATGGTGTTCCACAAAATGATATTTTTGGTGGTGGAAATGCTTCACAAGTAAGTAGTTCTGCTATAGAACAGATGACATTTCAGGTTGGTGGTTTTGAAGCAAAATTTGGTCAGGCACAATCTGGTATTATTAGCGTAACCACTAAAAGAGGTTCTCCTACATACGCTGTATTTGGTGATGTTGTTACCTCATCTTTTACAGATATTTATGGTTATAACCTATATACATTAAACTTAAGTGGTCCTTTTGTACCAGGGAATGCTGATCATACATTTTTTATCTCAGGTGAAAGAGGTTGGTTTAGAGAACCAAATCCATCATCTCAAAAAATTTATTTTGGTTCTATTGGTAAAGAATATAAAGTAAGACCAAATGCTTCCTCAGGTATATGGAGATTAACTGCAAGAACAAATCATAACTTTGGTGACTTTAACGTTAGATTAGGTGCAAATATTAATACAAGAGATAACCATTCATATGTACATACATATGCCAAAAATAATACAGAACATAATCCTAGGCAGGTATTATTTAATGGTTCCTATAATTTAAAATTATCACAAAATGTTAGCTCCACAACATATTGGAACTTAAATATTGGCTATAAAAAATTAAATTATAAAACCGGTGATGGTGTACATTTTGATAGACTTTGGGATTATGGAGATTCCCTTTTAAATTCTAAGCTTATAGATCCCGATGAAAAATATTTAAGCTGGGGATATAGAATGTCAACTGATAAGTATGGAATGTTTTATAAGAAGGGAAGAGTAAGTAATAGTTTTGTCAAAAGGGATGATGATGCTTTTAATATAGATTTTGATTTTACATCACAAATTAATAAACATCTTTTTGAATTTGGCGCAGGTATTAATTATAATATTTTACGTTACTATGGTATAGCACCTGCTATGTTGGCCTATTATAAAGAAAAAAAGAAAGATATGCCTATAGAACTTATCTTTCATAACTTGCAACCATACTTCTTTGGTTACGATATTACAGGTTCAACAAAAACGAGCGTTGGTTCATCAGATGAAAATAAAACAATAACTTATGAAAATGAAACATCTGTTGTTACAACTAAACAAGCACCTAAAACTCCAATTATTGCTTATGCTTATGTACAAGATAAATATGAGTTAAACGATTTGGTTTTGAATTTAGGTTTACGTATGGATTATTTTGATACTAAAGCTAAAGTATTGAAGGATATGTCTTTGCCATATGCTGGTGGTAGTGATCCAAATGCATATGATGATGGCGATTTCACAGATAAAAAACCTGAAATTAAATTTTCTCCAAGAATTGGGCTTGGTTTCCCTGTAACAGATAAAACAGTTTTCCACGCTCAATATGGTAAATTTATTCAACAGCCACCATTAAGTGATGTATATACAAATGTTTATGAGTTAAATCAATTAATAACAGATCAAAATTTGACTGTTACTAACGGTGATGTAAATAGTGAAGTTACTACTCAATATGAATTAGGTTTTAGCCAGATATTTGGTGATAATACAGCTGCTTTAAAATTTACTGCTTATTATAAAAATACACGTGGTTTATTAAATAATGTAACTTATTTCTTCTACAGAGATCCTAATAAAGCAGGCCAAGTATTTAGATATATTGGTACAACAAATACAGACTTTGGAACAGTTAAAGGTGTTGCTATAACAGTTGATGTACCAAAAATTAGCTATTTCTCATTGAATATTGATTATACTTATTCAATTGCAGAAGGTACAGGTTCTTCCACTAGTTCAAATTTTGTTGCAGCATTTAGAAACGATAATGGACAAGTTCCAAAAGTAATTGCACCTTTAGATTTCGACCAAAGACATACTGGTATTGTAAACTTAAATTTCTATGCACCTAAAGGGCAATTAGGAGTTTTTGAATTAGTAAATGCTAATTTATTATTCTCTTTCGCAAGTGGTAGACCTTATACACCACTTGAATCACAAAACCTAATTGCTGGATCAACAAACTTTGGTGATACAAAAGGTTATGTTAACTCTGCTACTGGACCTGGTAATTACAGATTTGATCTGAAAGTTGAAAAAGCATTTATGCTCTCTAATTTAACAATCACACCTTATATATGGATTGAAAATTTATTTAATACAAGATTAGTTAATTCTGTTTATCAATCAACTGGTGATCCTGAAACTACCGGCTGGTTAGAAACTGAAGAGGCTAAGACAATTATTACTGGAAAAGGTCCTATAGAAGGTAAAAATTATGCAGAGGATTATAAATCTTTAGAAAGAACTCCAGGTATGTTTAGTATTCCTAGATTGATAAAATTAGGTGTAAAAGTAAATTTTACAAACATTAAATTTTAATTAAATCAGCAACAAATATTGGAATGAAAAATGAAAAAGCAGATAAAAATATTACTGCAGCTGATAGTAATTACATTAACTACAGTAGGTATATTAAGAGCCGAAGTAGATAAAACTGGGCCAACAACAAAGACATTTAAGTCTTCTAAAAAAGGTTCAGATGCCTACTTTATGAATATTAATAATATTAAAATGCCAATGAATTATGAAGGTGTATTGGCAGATGTTCAAATGACAGTAAATGGAGTGAGTGTTAAAGGCGGTACTTATTCAAATACAGATAATAAGTATGAATTTGTTTTTTCCGGTGGTTTTTTTATGACAGGAAAAACACCAGGTCGTGATAAAGTATGGGGCAATGGTGTTGCTTCAGCTTCACGTATTCAAGATTATTTAGCCGGTACAAGAAAATATCCTAAAACAGATAGTAAAGTAGCTTTATATATTGTAGATAAAAATGATCCAGATTTTGGACAAAGTTGGCAAGATTGGAAAGAAGCTGTTGAATTAGGTGCATATTTTTATGATGGAGATGGAGACGGTAAATATGACCCTGTAGATAAAAATGGTAATAATAAATGGGATCCGGATGAAGATAGACCTGATATATTGGGTGATCAAACTGTATGGTGTGTTTACAACGATGGTGTAGAACAAGCAAAGAGAAGATTTACTGCTGTAGAACCTCAAGGAATTGAAGTAAGACAAACAGTTTTTGGTTTTGCTTCTAAAGGTTTGCTTGGTAATATATTATTTGTAAGATATAATGTGTTAAATACTGGATTGAAAGCTGATGTTATTGACTCTTGTTTATTCTGTGCCTGGGCAGATCCAGATCTTGGAGGAAGTCAACATTATAATAATGATTTAGTAGGTTGTGATGTCCCAAGAAACGCAGGATTTACTTACAATGATAAATTAGATGCAGGTGAAGTTCCATTTTGTTTTTATATGGACTTTTTCCAGGGACCAATAAATTATATTCCAGGAGAAACATTTGTTGATAAAAATGATAATGGAGTTTATGATGAAGGCATAGATGAGCCTTTAACTTATGGATATGATAAATTAGGACCAATTGACGAAAAATATCCTAATAAATATAAACAAAAATTATATGTTTATAAAGAGCCTGGTTCAAAAGATTTTGAAGAAAGAGTTATAGATGTTAAAACCGCTTATCCTGGCTCCAAAAATATGGGTATTTATTCATTTGTACATTATCAGCAATCAGATCCTAAATTAGGAGATCCAAATTACGAGTATGAATTACGTAATTATATGTTAGGGTTGGATAAAGAAGGCAAAGAATTAAATCCATGTACCTGGTATTTAGGCAATTCAAATTTCCCAGGATGTGCTACAACTAATAATAAATTATGGTATTCTGGTGATCCAATTACAAAAACCGGTTGGCTTAATATTAAACCAACTGACCAAAGACAAATGACAAGTACAGGATATTTTAGATTAATTAAAGGCGTTCCAGTTAATATTACAGTTGCTTATGTAGTAGGTAGTGATAAGGATAATATCTCCTCAATTTTACAAGCAAGAAGGGTAGATGATTTCGCTCAAAGTATTTATGATAAAAACTTTAAGGCTTTAACACCACCTGAAAAACCAGAAGTTAGAATTGAAAGTGGTGAGGACTATATTGATATTATTTGGAAAGCTGATAAGCAAGCAAGTTATATGGTTCAAGATTCTGCAGCTGGTATTCATATAGCTGACGCAAGATTCCATGGTTTTAATGTTTATGCATTTTTAACTAATAGTACCAATGAAGAAGTTAATAACCATAAAAATATTAAATTAGTTAAATCTTTCTATGTTAAAAACAATATAGGAAGAATATTTAAAAAAGATTTAGAAACAGAAGGCTATAAACTTTTATATGATACAGCTGTTGCAGTTAGAATTGATAAAAACTTGTTAACTGATCCAGCTACATCAACAATAAGATTGAGATTAACATCAGATCCATTTACAGGGCAAGCATTGGTTAAAGGTAAGAATTATTATTTTGCTGTTACTTCGGTAGCACTTAATTATTTAAACTTAAAATCTAGAAATATTAAGAAAGCTAATGGATTGCCATACATTGCTGTTGAAGCTAATGCTCCAAAAGATGATTATTTTATGGATGCTATTGGTGATTCAGCTATTACAAGTGAATTAGAAAACCAATTAGAAATTATTTCTGCTGAATGTGGTAAAGATGCCTATACTTATACGAGAAATCAATTTATCCCATTTATTAAAACAAAAGGTCCTTCTACTGTTGAAGCAAAAGTAGACATTATAGATAAAAGTCAAATGAAGAACGCTAAATACACACTTGGTTTCTTTGAAGATTCTACTGATACAAAATATGACCCAAGATGGAGTTTGTTTAGAGAGTTAAAAGGAAGTAATAAAATTGATACTTTGGTATGGAGATCAGATGAATACAAGTTTGATGCTGATTATGGTGTTACGAAATTAACTGATGGGTTTATAGTTCGTGTTAAAAAAGTTGAGCCTGTGTTAGGAACTCCAACATTTGATGGACTAGGTAAGTGGTTAAATAAATATGATGTTGAAAGAAAATCAGGTATATCTTATTTAGGAAAAGATTTATCTACAAGTAATACTGGTTTTGTAGCTAACTCCGGATTGAATAACAAATTGAGTAATTATGCAAGAGTATCTAAATTAAGAAAAATTGAATTAAGATTCTCTAAAAGCAATATTGGTAAAGCTTATCGTTATATTAACGGTGTATTTGGTACAAATACAGGTAGATTAAGAACTAATGTTTACGCTGGTGCAATTACAGCAGCTGATACTGCAGAGGATACAGGAATTTTAATTAATCCTGTAATAGGAAGAGCTGAAGGATTTGTCCCAGTACCATTTACAGCATGGGTAAATGATGACAAAACTGGAGAAAAAAGACAGTTAGCAGTTGGCTTTATAGAAAAAGCTAGAAGAAACGGTGGTAATCCGAATGGTGTTTGGGATTTCCAAGATTCAATTGCAAAAACAGGTGAATATATTGTAATTTTTGATGAACCTTATACTGATAATGGTAATAATAAATTGTTAACTGGTGGTCAATTTACTTTTGATGATGGGAAAACTGATACACTTTGGGCTGATTTAGGTGGTTTATGGTTAAAGAGAACTCAAACTAAAGATATGCCAAAAGCTATGCCTAATAATGTTATGTTAAATGATTTTGAAAAATCGAAAGTTAATTCACCATGGCTTTCTGGTTTGTATGTTTTAGGTATTGAGCAAAAGAAAGGAGTTACTGAAAATATTGGAAGTGCAAATGTAATAGATGGAGATATGATAACTTTACCTATAACAACTTATCCAATCGTATCTGGTGAAGAATTTGCTATTAATTTGAACGCTGATGGTCAGTTACCACCTGAAGAAAAGAGAGCATTATTTGAAAAAGTTAATGTATTCCCAAATCCGTTATATGCTTATAATGCAAACAACAAAGGTTTAGCTGACGAACCATATGTTACATTTAGTAATTTACCAGTAGGAGAACCTATAACAATTAAAATTTATAGCTTATCTGGTATGTTATTAAGAGAATTAGATATACCTAACACAACAGATCCATATGTTAACTGGGATTTGAAAAATAGTAATGAATTAAGAGTAGCTTCAGGTATGTATATTGCAGTGGTACATTCGCCTAATTATGGTGATAAAGTTCTTAAATTTGCAGTAATTATGCCACAAAAACAAATACCTAAATACTAAAATAATAACTACGGTTCTGCAGAATGCAGAGCCGTAGATTAAAAACAAATCAGGAGTTAATTGATATGAAAAAATACATTGCAATGCTAATAATAACTGTATTTAGTACTATAATAATGGCAGGTGATGTATCTAGAAAGGGTACAACAGGAGCAGATGAATTACTAATACCTGTAGGTGCTCGTAGTATAGCTACTGCCGGTGCATTTGTAGCAAATTCTCAGGGATTGGAAGCATTATATTACAATCCAGCTGGTTTAGCCGCATATCAAGGTAATGGAGAAATGATGTTTAGCTATATGTCTTATATAGCAGATATAAACTTAAGTTATTTTGCAGCTTCTTATAATGATAAATCATTAGGTTCTGTAGCGTTAAGTGTTAAAAATCTTGATTTTGGAAGAATTAATGTAACAACTGAAACTAAACCAGATGGTGATGGTAGCACCTATAGTCCAACATTTTTAACGACTACATTATCATATGCTAAAGTTGTTACAGATAGAGTAACTGCCGGAGCCAACTTGAAAATAATTTATGAAAAGATTGGTAATGCAAGTGCTACAGGTTTTGGTGTAGACTTTGGTGTTCAATATAAATTTGATGAATTACCTTTATGGTTAGGTGCTACAATTAAAAATGTGGGTACTAATATGAAATTTACTGGCCAAGATCTGCAAAGAAAATACTATCCTATCAATAATACAGTAGATGCTAGACCAGTATCTGCAGAAATTACAACTGAAGAGTTTCAAATTCCTAGCTATTTTGAATTATCTTTAGCTTATGATGCTGAAATTAATGATGATATGAAATTGCTTACAGGTTTCAATTTTAGAAATAACAATGTAATGGAAGATCAATTACAGCTTGGTGTTGAATTTTCGTATGTAGATATGTTTTTCTTAAGAGCTGGTTATGATACATATTTACAAAATACAGATAAAAATATATATGATTATACTTTGGGATTTGGTGTAAAATATGATTTTACAAGATCATTAAATCTTACCTTTGATTATGCTTATAGAAATGTTAACGAAAAGGCTTTTGATGCTAATCATGTTTTTAGTGTAAAATTAGGTTTTTAAAACATAAAAAAGCTGCTTCTTTTGAAGAAGCAGCTTTTTTTTATTTGACTTTTAAGAATAAATTTCGTATATTTGAAATTCAAATTTTGGAGAGTTGGCAGAGTGGTTGAATGCGGCGGTCTTGAAAACCGCTATACTGGGGAACCGGTATCCGGGGTTCGAATCCCTGACTCTCCGCAAAAATAAAAAAGCTGCAATTTGCAGCTTTTTTTATTTGTTTTTCAGTCTAGCTGATAGACTTCTCCTTTAGCAGGTATTTCGATCTCTTTAATTCCAATCTGTTTTAATCTTTCAGCTAATTTCAATTGTTGTTCATAGTCACCGTGAACTAAAAATACTTTTTTAAGTCTATTTAAGTTCATATGCGATACGTAATCTAATATTTCATTTGAATCGGCATGTGCACTAAGTGAGTTAAGTACAACAACTTTTGCATTAAGTTGTTTTTCATCGCCTAAAATACGTACAGGGTTAACACCTTCAACTATTTTTCTTCCTAAGGTATGTTCTGCGTTGTAACCAACAATTAAAATTATATTATTTGGGTTTTCTATATTATTGTAAAGATGATGTACAATTCTTCCAGCTTCAGCCATACCAGAACTTGATATAATCATCATTGGTCCTTGCATATCATTTAATTTTTTTGATTCTTCAACTTCTGTAATATATGTCAAATTGTGAAAACCAAAAGGGTCTTTGCCTTCCAGTAAATATTTCATTGTTTCATCATCATAGCATTCAGGATGTAATTTAAATACTTCGGTTGCGTGGACAGAAAGGGGACTATCAACATAAACTGGTATTTTAATCTTTGGATATTTTTTGAAAAGCTCATTTAGAGCATATACTAGTTCTTGAGATCTTCCAACACTAAAAGAAGGGATAATAATTTTGGATTTTTTTTGTATTGCTTCTTTGATAATTTCTTTTAATCGTTGTTCAGTAGTTTGATAATCAGCGTGGAAACGACCTCCATAGGTAGCTTCCATAATTAAATAATCAGCTTCTTTAATTTGTTCTGGATCTTTTAGAATAGGTAAATATTTTCTCCCTAAATCGCCCGAGAATACTATTATTCTTTCTTCATTATCACTTATTTTGTATCTTAAATGTACAATCGCAGAACCTAATATATGGCCAGCATCGTAAAATGTTAGTTTTAATTTTGGAGAAATTTTCATTTCCCAATCATAATTTATAGCAACCATCATTTTTATAGTATTTTCTACATCTTGTGCAGAATATAAAACTTCGAAAGGATTTTGGCCTCTTTTAATTCTTCTTTTGTTAATGTATTCAACATCTCTTTCTAAAATACGTTGTGTATCCCTTAACATAACAGCGCATAAATCTCTTGTTGCTGAAGTACAGTAAATGTTACCTCTAAAGCCAGCTTTAACTAAACTAGGTAAATTTCCAGCGTGATCTGTATGTGCATGGGTGAGAATTACAAAATCAAGTTCTTCTGGTTCGATATAATCAAGACGCTTGTTTAATTCGAAGGCTTCTTTCCTTTTGCCTTGATATAATCCACAATCAATCAAAAATTTGGTTCCATTTAAAGTGATTTGATGCATTGAACCAGTAACAGTTCTTGCTGCTCCGATAAACTGAATTTGCATAAAAAACTCACATTTTTATTAAAAAATAGTTAAAAAAAAATAAAAAAGCAAATTTAATATAGATGTAATCGAAAAATTACTTATATTTGAAAATAAAAAAAAGGTAAAATAATTATGTTAAGCCGTCATAAGACATTAAAAATTGATAGAGAGAACATTTGGCATCCATTCACACAAATGAAAAGATTTGAATTTATCGATCATAAAGTAATTGTTAAAGCAAAGGGATTAAAATTATATGATTATGATGGTAAAGAGTATTATGATGCTATTTCATCCTGGTGGACGAATATTCATGGTCACAATAAAAAAGAGATTAATGATGCAATTAAAGATCAATTGAAAGAATTAGATCATACATTATTTGCGGGTATTACACATCCTTACGCTGCGGAAGTTGTGGATAGATTGAAATTTTATTTACCACATAAGTTGAATAAATTTTTCTTTTCTGATAATGGTTCAACTGCTGTTGAAGTAGCTCTTAAAATGGCATTTCAGTACTGGCAAAATATAGGTAAAACAACAAAAACTAAATTTGCATATTTAGATAATAGTTACCATGGGGATACAATAGGTTCTATAAGTGTAGGGGGAGTTGATTTATATCATAAATTATATAATCCTTTAAGATTTGATGCATTTCGCTTAAAACAACCAAAGTGTTCAACATGCCCATTTAGGAAATCTAATTTAACTTATGATGCAAAAGAAACTGGTTGTAATATTGAATGTTTAGATGAAACAGAAAAATTATTGACTAAAAAGCACGAACAAATTGCGGCTGTTATAGTTGAGCCATTAGTACAAGGTTCAACAGGAATGAATATATATAATCCTGAATACTTGAACAGACTTTTTAGATTATGTAAAGACCTTGATATTCTTGTGATTTTTGACGAAGTTGCTACTGGTTTTGGAAGAACTGGAACTATGTTTGCTTTAGAACAAACAAATGTAATACCTGATATTATAACGATTTCTAAAGGCATTACAGGTGGTTATTTACCGTTATCATTAACAATTACAAATCCACGAATTTACAGTGCTTTTTATGATGATGATATTTATAAAACTTTATTCCATGGTCATAGTTATACTGCAAATCCTATTGCTTGTAGTGCAGCGATTGCTAACTTAAAATTGTTCAGAGAAGAAAATTTACCAGAATCAAGAAGTAAGTTTTTAGCTTATTTCCACTCACAAGTAAAGGAATTGAGTAAATATGATTTCGTCGGTGATGTAAGATACCTTGGATTTATCGGTGCAATAGATATTGTAAAAGATAAAACTACTAAGGAAAAATTTGGTAGTAATTTTGATTTTAAAGTTAATCAAACATGTCTTAAAAATGGAGTTCTAATAAGACCATTGGACGGCACTGTTTATTGGTTTTTACCTCTTTCTACAAAAAAATCTGAAGTAGATGAAATTCTTGATAGAACAATAAAATCAATAAAGGAAGTTATAGATAAAATTTAGAAAGATGCAAAATATTGTTAATTATAGAAATAAAAACAAATTTTATGAGATAAATAACGGTCACTCGATATATTTTTAATATACGGTGACCGTTTTTATATTGAGTATCACATATTTTGAGAAAGTAATAATAATTATTACTTATTAGATTGGGCAATAAGATTTAATGCACTTCCAGCTTTGAACCACTCAAATTGTGTATTACTAATAGTATGGTTTAATTTAACTTCTTCTTGCGTACCATCATTATGTTTTATTATTAAGATTAATGGTTTAGTTTCGTCAAAATTTTCTAATCCAACCAAGTCAAATCTGTCATCTTCTTTAATTTTATCATAATCTGATGGATCGGCAAAAGTTAGAGGGAGCATACCTTGCTTTTTCAAATTAGTCTCATGAATACGAGCAAAACTTTTAGCAATTATTGCAACACCGCCTAAATACCTTGGTTCCATTGCTGCGTGTTCACGGGATGAGCCTTCTCCATAATTTTCATCACCGACAACAACCCATCCAATATTGTTTGCTTTATAATATCTAGCTACTTTTGGCACTTCATTGTATTGCTTGGTAATAACATTTAAAACTTCGTTTGTTTTATCATTGAAGTAGTTAACTGCTCCAATAAGCAGATTGTTTGATATATTATCAAGATGACCACGATATTTTAGCCATGGTCCAGCCATTGAAATGTGGTCTGTTGTACATTTTCCTTTAACTTTTATTAAAAGAGCTAAATCTTTAGGATCTTTTCTATCCCATGGTTTAAATGGTTCTAATAATTGTAATCTATCACTATTAGGATTTACTTTTACTTCAGTATTATAATTTTCCTCAGAAGGTGGTATAAATCCTTCTGTATCTGTTATAAAATTATCAGGTAATTCTTTTCCTTTTGGTGGATCTAATTTAACTTCTTGTCCATTTTCATTTATTAAAGTATCTGTAATGGGATTAAATGTAAGTTTTCCGGCCAGTGCAAAAGCAGTTGTTAACTCGGGGCTAGCAACAAAGGCAAATGTATTTGGGTTTCCATCATTTCTTTTGGCAAAATTTCTATTGAAAGATGTAACAATTGTATTCTTCTCCGGTGATTTTACATCCGTTCTTTGCCACATACCAATACAAGGGCCACAAGCATTTGCAAGAACCTTTCCACCGATACTTTCAAATAAAGGTAACTGACCATCTTTTTCAATAGTAGCACGAACCTGTTCTGATCCTGGTGTTATTAAAAATTCAGATTTAACTTTGACGCCTTTTGATAATGCATCTTTTACAATACTTGCGGATCTATCAATATCTTCATAACTAGAATTAGTACAGCTTCCGATAAGAGCAGCAGATACTTTTTCAGGATATCCTTCTTTTTCAACAGCTTCTTTGATTTGGGAGATAGTGTAAGCTTTATCTGGCGTAAATGGTCCATTTAAATGTGGTTCTAAGGATGATAAATCAATTTCAATAACTTTGTCATAATATTTATCAGGTGTATTATAGACTTCTTGATCTGCTTTTAGAATATCTTTATATTCATTAGCCATATCGGCAATTTCTTTACGATTTGTTGCGACTAAATAGTCATACATTTTATTATCATATGGAAAGATAGAACAAGTAGCACCGATTTCAGCTCCCATATTGCAAATAGTAGCTTTTCCGGTTGCCGAAATTGTATTTGCACCATCTCCGAAATATTCAACTATAAATCCAGTACCACCTTTGACAGTTAATATTCCAGCTAATTTCAATATTACATCTTTAGGAGAAGTCCAACCGTTTAATTTTCCTGTTAGTTTAACTCCTAAAATTTTAGGGAATTTCAATTCCCAAGGCATACCGGCCATAACATCAACTGCATCAGCTCCTCCAACACCAATGGCTATCATACCAAGTCCGCCTGCATTTGGAGTGTGTGAATCTGTTCCAATCATCATACCACCTGGAAAGGCATAATTTTCTAATACAACTTGATGAATAATTCCAGCTCCGGGTTTCCAAAATCCAATGCCATATTTTTTTGATATTGATTCAAGAAAATCGTATACTTCTTTATTTTCATCAAAAGCTCTTGTTAAATCATCTTTTGCACCAACTTTTGCTTGAATTAAGTGGTCGCAATGAACAGTTGTTGGAACAGCAGTTGTTTTTTTTCCAGCGTGCATAAATTGCAATAATGCCATTTGTGCAGTAGCATCTTGCATTGCAACTCTATCTGGTTGGAAATTACAGTAGTCAGTACCTCTTTTTACATCTTGAATATTTTCTTTTTCATAAAAGTGTAAGAATAATATTTTTTCAGCATAAGTTAATGGACGATTAATTTTTGATTTGACTTTTTGATAAGATGAGTCAAGGTTTTTGTAAAAATTTTGTAGAAAATTTAAATCCTTAATCATGTGAACCTCTGATAATTTTTAACTTTTTGTTAATTTAAACAAAAAAAATGCATTATAAATTTCAATTTGTTTATAAATTTTAGTTTTATTATATTCTTACTATTTAAGATTTATCAGATTATCTTTTATTATAGGAATTAAGCCACTAAAGAAAAATTCAACTGCTATAACCATAATAATTAATCCCATAAGACGCATTAAAACATTATTTCCAGTTTCGCCAATTAATTTAGAAAGTTTTGCCGAACTTATTAGCACTATATAAGTTAGAAGCAAAACTAAAATTACGGTTACTAAAAATATTATTTTAAATTCAATATGTTTTGCATCATTCATTAAAACAATAGAATTTGTAATTGCTCCAGGCCCACATATCATAGGTATACCTAAAGGTGTTACTGATATATCATTAATATAAGACTTAATTTCTTCTGAATTGATTCTAACATTTGTTAATCTTGCTTGTAACATATCCATGCCCATTATGAAAAAAATAATACCTCCAACTACTCTGAAGCTATTCACAGAAATATTAAAAAATTTGAATAATAATTGTCCGGTGAAACCGAAAAGAAATATTGTAAGAAATGATACAAGGATAGCTTTTTTTGCTGTTTTAATTTTTTGATTTTCTGTAAGGTTAGCGGTCATAGTCATAAAAATTGGCATTACTCCTAATGGGTTTATCAATGTAAAAAAGGAAGTAAATGTTAATAAAGCATAGTTAAAAAGTTCTTGCATATATTTTGCAAATTTTATTTAAATAACTTTAGTAATATAAAAATATTAGATACAAAAAAAAGAAAAAAGTTTTTGAAATTATTATTTATTAAAAATATTGCAAAATATTTTTGTATAAATATACATAATTGCTGAAAATGATGTTGGTAAAATTTTAAATTACAGGAAATCGGAGTGCTCTACCACTGGAAATAAAAAAAGGCTTGCAAAACAATTTACAAGCCTTGTTGAATGTGATCGCGTTCCGAGAAATCGGAATGCAAGCAGATGAGATTGAACCATCGACCCCTCCGATTGCAAATCGGAGTGCTCTACCACTGGAAATAAAAAAAGGCTTGCAAAACAATTTACAAGCCTTGTTGAATGTGATCGCGGATGGGATTGAACCATCGACCCTCTGCTTAAAAGGCAGATGCTCTACCACTGAGCTACGCGATCTTGCAAATTTTTCAAAAATTGAAATACTAATATAATATAATTTTTCCCGAAATGCAAATTAATTTTGAAAAATTAATAAATTTTTGTAATTTTTTATGATTATTTATATATTTACAAAAACAATTTGGATTTTTTTATGGCGAAAGTAATAAAGAAAAAAGATGAAAAAATAAGTATCCAAAATTTATTCCCACCTTATTTGCAACCTATTAATTATATCATATTGCTTATTGGAATAATAGTTTTAGTTATAGGGTTTTACTTAATGGCACAAGGGGAATGGGATGATCCAATATCCTTAACAGTTGCTCCGTTGGTGGTTCTTTTTGGTTTTATTGTAGTTATTCCTTTAGGAATTTTTTATAAGCCTAAACAAAATAAAGAAGATAATGTTATTAGCTAAGGTGACAGGAAATGTGGTAGCGACGCAAAAAGATGCTACTCTTGTTGGTTACAAGCTTTTACTAATTACATATGTCGATCTGGAAGGTAACTTTATCGGAGAATGTGATACAGTTGTTATTGATTTAGTTGGGGCTGGAATAGGTGATACAGTTTTAGTTGTTGATGAAGGAGATGCGGTCCAGCAAATATTGGGACATTGCAATTCCCCTGTAAATAAAATGATTATTGGTGTAGTTGATAATTATCAGGTGGAAAAAGTTGAATAATTTTTCCATTCCATTAGAAGATTTCCAATACTATAATTTTCTACTTTCTATAAAAAATATCGGGCCTAAAAGGTTTAAAAGTATAGTTGATAAATTCCCATCAATTTATGAACTTAAAAATGTAAGTTATCAAGAATTATTAAGTGTAGATTTAATAACCCAAAATATAGCGCAAAATTTATTTTCATCAATTGGAAAATACGAAAGTATTATACAAAAATTTGCAAAAGATTACGAATTCTATATAAATAATAATATTAAAATTATTCCATACTGGGCTGATAATTATCCTAAATTACTTAAAGAGATTTATGACCCTCCTGTTATAATATATATAAAAGGTGAACTAGAAATTCAAGATGACTATGCTGTTGCAATTGTTGGAACAAGAATGCCTACACCTTATGGCAAAAATCAAACTGCCAAATTTACTAAAGATTTGATAGATAATAACATTACAATAGTCAGTGGGCTTGCCAGAGGTATAGATACTATAACTCACAAAACAGTCGTTGAAAATAATGGTAGAACTATTGCTGTTATAGGATCTGGTATAGATGTTCATTATCCTGCGGAAAATAAATATTTATATGAAAAAATAGCTGAAAATGGAGCCATAATAACTGAATTTCCCTTAGGAACTTATCCAGATCCGGAAAATTTCCCAAGACGTAACAGAATTATAACAGGCTTATCAGTTGCAACACTAATTGTTGAATCACGTTTGAATGGCGGCGCAATGATTTCTGCAAATTTTGCTTTTGACCAGAATAGAGAAGTTTATGCAATTCCTGGAAATATTAATTCTGAGATGAGTAAAGGACCTAATTATCTAATACAAAATAATAAAGCCAAATTAGTTACTTGTGCCGAAGATATTATTAGTGACCTTGGGTTGAAAATTAAACCAAAAGTTAAAGATATATCTCAATTTAATTTAGGTATGTTTGAATTGAGTATATATGAAAATTTAAGTAATGAGCCAATTCATATTGACGAAATAGCGACTAAAGTTAATATTTCTGTATCAGATTGTTTAGTATCTTTATTGAATCTGGAATTTGAAGGATTAATTAAACAATTACCAGGTAAGTATTTTATAAAAGTTTAGTGGTATTAAATTTTGTCTAAATCTTCTTCTGAATTGAATTCTGGTAATTCATCAGATGCGATGAAAATTCTAGCACACAATTCGCCTTTGAATCTACCTATTTCTTTACATATTTTATGTTGTTCTTTTGCTCTCTCTAATGCTGTTGTATCTGACGGGTCTAAACCAAAATCTTCAAGCCCAACTTCAGCACATTCTTTGCAATATAAAATAGGCTCTATTTCTTGAGATTTTTTTATTATATCTTCTATTTTATTTTTATCTTTTTGCATATTCTTTAACCTTTTTTTAAAGTGTTAGTTTGATAAAATGGCTCATAATCATTGCCATTACAAGGAATTTTATCCTTTTCAATAAAATTATCATGCTTTAGACAATAAACATTATTTTTATCAAAAAAGTTGCATGTTGAGCAAATTGTTTTATTAATTATTTCATGATTTTTTTCGTTGAATGATTTTACGCTTTTATAAAATGGTAAAATGACAAAAATAAGAAATATTATTGAAAAATAAAGTAATGGTGAAAACCAAAAAGAAAAAAAATTATAGGTTAAAAGATGAAATATTAGACTAATAGCAAATAAAAATAGCGTGTTGAAATATATTTTCCCCATTTCTAAATAATATAAGATTTTAAATTATTTGTGATAAATTATTTTCTAGGAATTTAGCCGAATTGAAATCCACATTTTTTATTAATATTAAATTATTATACCATAAATTTGGATTATTTCCATTAAGCCAACGCCAATCATTAAAAAATGGAATATAAGCATAAACTTTAGGGTGATTAGTTGAAGCCGCTAAATGCAAAATTGCTGTATCAACTGTTATTACTATATCCATTTTTTTCAAAAATGAATAGGAATCATAAAAATCGTTAATATATGGTTTTAAGCTAACAATTCCATTATCTGCCAATATTTTTTCTTCATTTTCGTCTGTATCTAGTTGAAATGAATAGATTTGATAATTACTTTTACTGGTTAGGAATAAAAATTCATTGATAGATAAATCTCTAATTTTTGTATGTTTGTGATTTTGAGAACCACGCCAGCAGATACCAATTTTCTTTTTGCTATTTCCATTTGGCAAAGATATTTCTTTGGGTTCTATTTGCAAAGTATCATCTCGTTTGCATGTATATATTTTATCAATAAAGTGTTTGAGTATCGAAAGATAATATATATAGTAATCATATTTTGTAAATTCTATTTCAATATCAATTGGGATTATTTCATCGATATATTCTAATTTTTCTAGCAAAGGAATAAGAGGTTTCTTTGTTTGGAAAGAAATTTTTACATTATTATATTTTTCTTTTATGTATTTGATAAATCTTAGAAAATTTATTACATCTCCATAACCTTGTTCGGCAAGTATAAGTAGTTTTTTGTCAGTTAAATTTTCTCCGTTCCAATATGGGATATCATTATAATTTTTATATTTGAATTCGGGCAAAATTCTTCTATATTCATATTCGTTATAACCTTCAACAAAATTTCCTTGTGAAAGCAAAATTGTGGATAAATTAAAGTGTGCACGATAATTATTAAAATCTAATCTTAATATTTGACGGAAGTAATTTATTGCGTCGCTCTGATTGCCAATAATTTGTAAAAGTGATGCATAATTATACAAAATGTCTATATTTATTGGAGCAATTGATAGTGCATTTTTATATAAAATTTCAGCCTTTGAATATTGAGTTTCGTTTTGATATATGTTAGCTAAGTTATTTAATACCATAAAATTGGATGGTTCAACTGCTAAGATTTCTTCAAATAATTGTTTGGCTTTTTCAACGTTCCCATTTTCCAAAAGTAAATTTGCAATATTTTGTTTGTAAAGAATATTGTCAGGCTCTTGTTCTAAAAGCATATAGTAGTTTTCTATTGCATTATCTTGAGAATTAGATATTTCAGATTTTAACGCTTCAAGAAATTTAATTTCTTTGCTATCGGGGAATAGAATTTTTAGTTCTTCTAAAAGTTTATTCGATAATTTAGGATTGTGTATTTTTTCGAGAAAAGCTATCAGTGCCGGATATTTATTAATATCGTTAAACCAAAAAATGGAGTAATTTTTATATAAAATTTTTGAATTTTCGATATTTTCATCTATGGATTGCACAAAACTGTTGTAATTTGTAATTGATAAGTATTTAAGTTTTGTATAGTTAGTAATTTCCGAAAGCAAATCATTTAAAATGGTTGACCAGTTGCAATATTCTTTTTGTCTTAATATTTTGAAGTTTGGGTAAAATATGGAATAATTTAAATCTTCAAACCATCTCCAATCTGCATTGTATTTTAATAATAGAATTGTGCTTTTACCAATTGCTCCTGCAAGATGTGCAACAGCAGTATCAACTGTTATTACTAAATCTATTTTACTTATTAGCGCTAAAGTATCGGTTATATCTTCAATATGATTTGTTAAATCAATGATTTTATCTGTTTGATTATTTAGTTGATATGTAAGTATGTTAGCATCTATATTTGATAAAATATTGTTTATGGTGCTATTATCTAGGTCTTTATCAGGTATCTCGCCAGATGCTTTAGGTGCAAAGAATATATTTAATTTGTTATCAACTAAATATGGTAAAAATTTCATTTCTCTACTAAAATCAACTTTTAAGTAAGGAACATCATTATTATCTGGTATGATGTTTAATATTTTGGGTAGCGATAGTAAACTTATATAGTAATCGTAACTAATATTATCTACTTTGTTTAATGATATTATTTTAATGTTTTCAAAAGTATGTTTGTATAAATTAATGAGATTATCTCTTACTGCAAAAATGAGATTATTGCGGTGTAATCTTTTGATATAACGCACAAATTGTAATGAGTCTCCCAAGCCTTGTTCATCATAAACAAGTAAAATTTTTGAACCAATATCTTCGCCTTTCCATTCCTTACCATTGAATTGATATTTAGGATATTTATCTAGATACTTTCTATACTCGTATTTTGCCCAACCTGTATTAAAATCTTGCAACATCAAATACATCTCTGCAGCAGAAAATTGAGCGTCATAATAATTAGGGTCAATTTCAATAGCTTTTAAGTAACATTCTAATGCATTTTTATAAGATTTTGTTTCTTCAAAAAATTTCCCAAGATTAAAATATGCAAATTTGTTATTTGGATTTATTTCTAAAACTTTTGTCCAGTAATTAGTAGCGTTGAGAAAATCTTTTAAATTAAATAAAACATAACCAGTATTAATAAGCAAATCTTCGTTGTTAGGTTGATACTTTATGGCGAAATCAAAATAATTTTTGGCTACATAGTAATCTTTAAAATGTAGATGAATTACGCCCAGAGTGAAATATTTTTCATAACTTTCTTCAAGTTCTCTTATGATTGTTAAAAGATTATAAAGTTTGTTATTTTGGTTATTTTTAATATATACCTTAGCAAGAGTAAGTATAATATTCGGGTTATTAGATGATATTTCTGATGCTTTTTCTAAATATTTTTCTGCTTCGGTTAAATTGTTTAAGTTTAGTAAAATGAGAGCATAATTATAGTAAAGTTCAGGTAATGTGATATTATTTTTGATGTGATTATCAAGAAGTTTTAGTGCGGAAATATAATCGCTTTTGTTGCAAAGCATTATTGCTTTATCTAGATCTTGATATATTATATCGTAATTATCTTTATTGATTAAAGGTTGTTGATTAGATATGGTTTCTTGATTATTATCAATAATACTTTTATCATCTGTTGGTTCGCTTATGTTAAAATTCTGGTCAAAATCTTGTTGGTTGAATTCTTTATAAGTAATATTAACTTCTATTGGTAAATGTTCAATAATTTCATTAACTTTGCTTTCATTTAGTGACGAATTGTTTCCTTGTTGTGGGTTATCTTCAAAAGGTAAAGCATTAGAATTTATATTGTTTGATAAATTGTCAGTTTGTATTTGATTAATATCTTTTAATTCTTCACTAGATTGTTCTAATACAGTTTCTTGAGAATAATCTTGTATAGTATTAGCTTGTTCCTGTGTAATTTCATCTATTGGGTTTTCTTGAGTAGTATCAAATGAATTATCAAATTTAAAGTTAACAGTTGTATCTGAATTGTTTGTATTTTGTATTGCTTTTTCGTTCTCTGAGATGTTTTCAGTTGTTGTTAGTGTTTCAGTTTCTGCTTCAATTAATTTATTTTCGGGGTACTCAATATTTTCTAATGTTTCATTTATTTGATGATTATCTCCAATTATTTCTTTTTCAGATGCTGTAGAAGTATTATCTGTAATTTCTTGGGATGTAGTAACTGTAACAATTGCATTTTGGATTTTATTTTCAAATAAAGAGGTTAAGTAAGATTGAACATCATTACACAAAAGGTTTTGCCAGGATGTATTTTTACGAAAGATTTTAATTGATGGATAAAATGGAGTTTTATCTTTATCTAATTCCCAACGCCAATCGGTAAATTCTGGTAGGAGTAGAATTGCAGGCAAATTTAATGCTCCAGCAAGATGAATAACTGCAGTATCGACGCTAATAATTAAATCCATTTTTTGCATTATAGATGCAAGTTCATCAAAATCATTAAAATTTAATTCTCGATAGTTGGGTAGATTAATATTAAATTTTTCAGTTCCTAAATTCCAGAAGCAAATAGTTTGATTATCAAAAAGCGACTTAAATTCTTCGATATCAATATTTCTTAAATGATTTAATTTATGATATGGGCTGCCTTTGATACAGAAACCTATATTTATTGGATAATCTTTACTCAGCTCAATATTAGAAGTAGGTGCTAAATAAGGGAAATGATAGTCAATATCATTGGTAGAGATTTTTAGAATAGTAGGAATATCCATTACGGTAAAGTGAAAATCTGTTTTTTCGATAAATTGCCCAAAAGTATAAAGTTCATCAATATCTTTAAAACTTTTTAAAAGTTTATAAAGTTCTTGTTTTGTTTGGAAAGTAATTTTTACATTATATTTTTGCTTGAAATGTGTTATAAATCTTATAAATTGAATTGTATCACCGTAACCTTGTTCTGTAGAGATTAAAACTCTAGATTGTTCTGGAATATTTACTATTTGTGTAAAATCTGTTAATGGTATTTTATAAGATTTTCTTTTATCTATAAATTCATTAGTTTTCCAACGCCAGTAGTAATACTCAAAACCTTTGAAATAATTTCCTTCTCTTAGATAAATAAGAGCTAGATTCCAATAAGCATCGGCAAAATCATTTTTTATTTCAATAGTTTTTTGAAAATAATTCTTTGCTTGGGAATAATCTTGTAATTCGTAATAAATCACACCTATATTGTAAATGGCATCAACATAATCAGGATTTAAATTTAAAACTTTATTGAAATAATCAAGAGCATTATTATAATAATTTCCTTTTTTAAGAGCACAACCTAAATTATATAATGTATTAACGTCATTAGGTTTAAATCTTAAAGCATTATTAAAATATTCAATTGCCTTATCAATATTATTATTTAATGTAAGAACTATAGCACAATTATAAAAATATTCGAATTTATTTGGGTTGAGTTGAATAGCTTTATCATAAGCATAAATTGAATTTTGGTAGTCACCTATTTTGGAATATAAGAAACCGAGTTTGAAAAAGAGGTCATCATTATCTGGATAATTATTGCAAAGTTCGACTAATAATTCAACTGCTTGCTTGTAAAGCCCTTTTTCATATAACTTGGCTACTGTGGTTATAATGTGATTAAAGCTTTTTGTTTCCATATGCTATATATCTTGTGGTAAAGTTTTAGCTATTTCATTATTATTATTTTTTATAAAAGAATATATTTTTTTATAATTATTTTTATCATTCAATTTAATATAAGTAGCAGCAAGGTAGAGAGCAGTTGAAAGTTTTGAATCGATACTAAAAGATTTTTCTAAAAATATTTTTGCTTCCTGTAAATTATTGCTAGTAATGTAAATATTTGATAAAGCATTTAGAATAAATGTGTTATCGATGAACTTAGAAAGAAATATTTTTAATAATGTTTCTGCGATATCTAAATGGTTATAATTTTGTAATATATTTGCTAAAAAGTCAATATTATATTCGTTTAAACATTCAATTAAATAATTTTGTTCATTCGTATCAATAACATTTTGTGATATAATTTTTTTGATAATAAGCGACAATCTAGAATCTATTTTTTGTAATTCATTTAAATAAAAATTTAAATTATCAAAGTTTTTATAGGTATAGATACCATTAAGAGCAAAATAGATAATTTTTTCTGGCTCTACAAAAATTTCAAAAGTTGCAGTGCAAAATTCTTGCAAATATTGTTGATTATTTATATATGCAATGTCGATGTGTTTGATAAAATTTTTAAAATTACCAATTTTATAATAATAGTTAGCAGCAACTAAGTTTAAAAGCGGCTGAGCAGGATTGGCAAGTAATCCAATTTTAATAAACTCAAGTGCTTTTTTTAAATTATTTTCGTTGAGATAATAATCTGCAATATATCTAGCAATATGTGATTTATAATCATTAGGTATATCTTCAAAATCAAGTGCTTTATTCATATAAATGAAGGCTTCGTCGTTATTACCTAATATGCTGTATGTTTGTGCAAGTTGGAAGCAATAATACCAATTAATTTCAGGATTATTGAGCAAAATTTCTAAATTCCTTTTAGCTTTCTTCAATAAAGCTTCTTTTGAATAATCATATCCATAATGAAGAATTTCAATATCACTATTAAGGATAATATAATTATTATCTAATAATGATTCTAAAATCTGTTCGTGGATAGCACCCCGAAAAGCGATTTCATTTGAATTGTTAAATAATCTAGGATAAGACATTTGATTGGTTGCTTTATGAGTAATTAAAGAGATACTTTTAACTTTACACAAATAACCAATTTTATTGGGAGTATTATTAAGTTTAATTTGTTTTATTATCTTTCGAGAGTTTTCTGTTAATTTTTCATCAGCATCGATGTAAAGAATTAAATCTTTGGAGCAATGTTTAAGTGCGAAGTTTCTAGCATCTGAAAAATTATGATTCCATTTGTAATGATATAACTTAACATTAAATTGTTTGATTAACTCGAGTGTATTATCTGTTGAGCCTGTATCTACAATAACTATTTCATCAGAGATATCTTTAATAGAATTTAAGCAACTAGCAATAAATTTTTCTTCGTTTTTAACAATTAAGAATGTAGATAATGTTTGCATAGAATAATTATTTTTGTAAAAAATTAATTTACAAAGAAATAAGGAATTATAAAAATCTTTATAATTTTAAATAACAAAAATATTTATTTAAAGCTTTAATTATTGAAAAGTATTTAAAAACAAGGGAGGTTGTCTTCGGGGTAAGACAACCTCAACAACATAATATAGGGGGATTTATCGCATAAGCGGGGGACCTATGCTCAATGTAAAGAAAAAATTTTTTAGAACAAGGGAGGTTGTCCTCGGGGTAAGACAACCTCAACAACATAATATAGGGGGATTTATCGCATAAGCGGGGGACCTATGCTCACATTTAGTAAGGATAACCGTTTCTTTTTCGAGCTTTTTTGGTTATATCAAAAGTTTTACGGAAAATATTTTCTTCTTCTTCAGACATAATATAATTTCTTCTAGCCATAACTCTTTTAGCAGTTTCAATAGCTCTTTCTAAATCATAAGTTGTGCTAGTTCCGCAGCCTCCCCAGGTAAACGATGGTAAACTTTTAGAAGGGAAGCCAGCACCAAAAATGTTGCTCGAAAAACCTACAACGGTTCCTGTATTAAACATTGTATTTATAGCAACTTTAGTATGATCACCAATTACAACACCTAAAAATTGTTGATTAGTAACAATAGCCTCGCCGTTTACATACATTCTTACAAAACCATAGTTATTTTTTAAGTCGCTACAATTTGTATCGGCACCAAGGTTTACCCATGAACCGATATAAGCATGACCAATAAATCCTGCGTGTTGTTTATTTGTATAGGGGTAAAAGATAGAATACTCAACTTCACCACCTAATTTACAAACTTTGCCTGCATATACATTATCGTATATATAAGCTTGTGCTTTTATTTGCGAATTTTCACCTATAAAAGCAGGTCCTTCAATTACAGCATTAGGGAAAATTTGAACATTGTTTTCGATAACTATTGGACCTTTTGATGCATCTAAAACAACACCAGGTTTAATTATAGTTCCAGATTTTATAAGAACATTTTCTTTTTCAACAATATGAACACCGTCAAAAATTTTGCTATCAAATCTGTTTTCAATTTTTGAATACAAAACTTGATAGTCTTCTATCATCATATCATGATGATAATGGATTAAATCCCATATATAATTTATTGTTTTGACATCTACATTTTCAACTTTAATGTTATTAATTCCTAAAAAATCCTGATCCGAAATTAGATCGTTCAATTTTGGTAAAAATTTATTTAAGTATTCGCCATTTAATCTAGCGGCAACTATAGTATCCTTATTTTTGTATATAATAGGTTCTTTATGGTTAATATCAATTTCATTTAAAAAATTGCTATCTGCTAAAACTCGACCATTTATAAACAAAACATCATTATCTATAATTTCATTAACAGGAACTTTATTAACAAGTTTCAAATAACCTGCTAAATAAGTTCTTGTATGTAAAGAAAATTTATTTTGTGGGAAATGCCTCAAAATTTTATCTTTTAATGTTGACATTCCACAAATTAAATCATAAACAGGCCTTACAAAGATCAATGGTTCTAGATTTTCATAATGGATATCTTCGTATATACAAACTTGCATTAAAGTCCTATACTATTATTCTACGGTAACACTTTTAGCTAAATTTCTAGGCTGATCAACATTTAGCCCTTTGAGCACAGCAATATGATAAGCTAAAAGTTGTAATGGTATAACAGTTAAAATTGGCATCAAAAAGTCAACAGTATGAGGAATTTTTATAACATAATCTGCCAAAGATTCAATTTTGTCATCATCATCAGTTGTAACAGCTATAATTTTCCCTTTTCTAGCCCTTACTTCTTCAATATTGCTTATGATTTTTTCATAAATAGCATCTTTAGGAGCAATAAAAACAACAGGCATATTTTCATCAATAAGAGCTATAGGGCCGTGTTTCATTTCAGCAGCAGGGTAACCCTCTGCATGAATATATGATATTTCTTTAAGTTTAAGAGCACCTTCTAAGGCAACTGGGAAATTGTAACCTCTACCTAAATATAAGAAATTAGTTGCATTTACAAATTGTTTGGCAATTTCTAAAATATTATCATTTTGCTCTAAAATTTTATTTATTTTTTCGGGTAAAGAAAGTAATTCGTTAACAAATAATTGACCTTCTCTTACGCTTAATTTCTTTTTTCTAGCTAATAATAAAGTAATAAGTGCCAGCACAACAAGTTGAGAAGTAAATGCTTTTGTTGAAGCAACACCGATTTCTGGTCCAGCGTGGATGTAAACACCGGCGTCACTTTCTCTTGCAATAGAACTACTTACAACATTACAAATACCTAATACAGTAGCACCGTGTAATTTTGCTTCTTTAAGTGCTGCAAGTGTATCAGCGGTTTCTCCACTTTGTGAAATAAAGAATATTACATCATCTTTATGAATTATTGGGTTACGGTATCTAAATTCTGATGCATATTCTACTTCTACAGGAATTCCAGCAATTTGTTCTAACATATACTCACCAACTAAGGCAGAGTGCCAAGAAGTTCCACAAGCACAAAGTATGATTCTTTTAGCGTTAATAAGTTTATCAATAACAGATTCCAAACCACCAAGTTTAGCAGTTCCTTGTTCGTAAATTAATCTACCTTTCATGGAATTATCAAGTGATGCTGGTTGCTCAAAAATTTCTTTGAGCATGTAATGATCAAAATCACCTTTGCTGATATCGTCTAAAGTTAGATCTATTTCTTTGATTTCTTTTTCAATTTCATGATTTGTGATAGTCTTAGTTACAATGTTATCTTTAGAAACTTCAGCAATTTCGTTATCGCCAAGATAGACAACTCTTTCAGTATAATTTACAAGAGCCATTACATCTGAAGCTATAAAGTTTTCATCTTTTCCTATACCTATTACAAGAGGAGAACCTTTCCTTGCAACTATTAATTTATCATGTTCTTTGGAATTTAGAGCAACAATTCCATAAGTTCCTTCAACTAAGAGCAGTGAATGTCTAACTGCATCAAAAAAAGAAAGATTTTTTTTGTAAAAATAATCAATCAAATGAGGTAGAACCTCTGTATCAGTTTCAGAACGAAATTTATAACCTAAACTTGAAAGAAAATGTTTTAGTTCTTTATAGTTTTCAATAATACCATTATGTATTACTGCAATTGTGCCATCTTCATTAATATGAGGATGAGCATTAGTTTCTGTTACTTTTCCATGTGTTGCCCAACGTGTGTGCGCAATACCAATTACAGGTTTTTCGTTAATTTTTTCAACTTTATCTTCCAGGTTGCTAACTTTACCAACAGATTTAATAACGGTTAATCCATTGCCATTGATATAGCCAACGCCAGCGGAGTCGTATCCGCGATACTCTAGCCTTTTTAAACCATTTATTAAGATTGTTAAACTATTTTTATTTCCAATATATCCTACAATACCACACATTAAAAACTCATGAATCTTTCAAAAAGTGTTCTCAAATATAATATTTGGAATATAAAATTCAAAATTAATTTTTAAGATTGTGAAAAATTTAATATAGTATAGTCTAATAAATTGTATTATAAATAATTTAGTTGCAAAAATATACATTTAAATAGTAAAACGTTTTAAAATTTAATACAAAACTTTCTATTACGATAAGAAAATAATTATGGCGCTGGATTTTTGTATAATAAATAAGAAATTAATAACTAATTATGAGCAGTTTATTCGATAACTTTATACTAGCTCAAAGTTGAAAAGATCAAAAGGATCATAGGGTAATGAATTAGTAATGGTTATTTAGATTGCAATTATAAATTATTTATTATTATTTTGGTTGGAAACATATTGAATTTGAGAAAATGATTATGTTATATGTAATTACAAAAAAAAGTGTTTTGTAAAATTAAAGAAATGAAGTCAAAAAGTAAAGTAAAGCAGAATAAATAATAATTGTTAAAAAAAAATAAATTAAAAATTAATTTTGAAATATTAAATAAAAATATTATTATTACATTACAAAATAATTACTATCTGAAAATTTAAGGAGTAGAAATGAAAAAGGTATTTTTTTCAGTATTAGTTATTGTATCAGTTCTATTTTCACAAAGTACAAAATCAGATGTATTCTTGCAGGGATTTTACTGGAATTCCCCTCCGGGAGGTATCTGGTATGATTCACTTGCAAAATTAGCACCTAAATTGGCATCAGCAGGATTTGGTGCTATATGGTTTCCATCCCCAGTTAAAGGTGCTGGTGGTCCTTTATCAATGGGGTACGACCCGTATGATCATTATGATTTTGGTGA
>Ga0116189_1000030_pt1 | contig 158200 bp, 155 predicted proteins | sample AD_JPNTR3_MetaG_FD_89895 | JGI IMG/M metagenome (GOLD analysis project Ga0116189, IMG submission 89895) | Active sludge microbial communities of municipal wastewater-treating anaerobic digesters from Japan - AD_JPNTR3_MetaG | ecosystem: Engineered > Bioreactor > Anaerobic > Digestate | place... | reverse complement strand
GGTCAATAAGTTAGGGGTGCGTAGTTCTAGTCAGGGGTGCACGATTTACCTTCAAGGGTGCGTGATTTCTGCTAGGGGTGCGTAATTGTATCAAAATAGGTAATCAAAGCCATTTATCTTCTTTTTAATGTTTATAAGGGCAAATGTCCATATAAATCTGCAATCAAGCGATAAGAAACAGGTTATCCGATACTAAGGAGCGATCAGAAAATATATAAACGGTGTTCTTATGACTTCCTTACCAAAAACAGGTATTCATGCACATAGGTGTTACGGTTATTCAAGTTTCTGGAAGCTCTGTAGGTATTGTACTTTTTTTTCAGTGTTCGGACGGTTCCTGTTTTTTTCAACATATTTTCCATTTGTTCTTTGGTTATAAAGCCTTCGGAGTTAAAGGAAATGAGTATGTATTTTGCTTTTGCTTTTTTGCAAAGGTCATACAGTATACTTAAAGATTTATTCTTTTTGTTATACCCCGACCTGTTCCAGTCTTCGGGAATACCGGAAACCTCACTGATATTCTCAGGCTCTATATAGTCATTAATCAAGTTAAGCATGAAGTAATTGGAACCGTAAGGATGCTGATTATACGGCGGGTCCAAATACAATAAGTCCACTTCTTCCAATGTATCAATCAGAGCATTGGCATCACACTGGTAGTTTATAACTTCCGCATTAAAATTGCTGAAAACAGGGAAGGGAATGTCTATATCCGCTTTTATTCTTGACAATGCATTTTCCGCAGTACCTCCGAACTGTCCGATGCCTGTTTCCCTGTTTTTATAGAAACCTTTGAAAACTCCTCCGGTATTGTTTTTTACCGAGGCCTCGGTCAGTAACGGTGCTATAAAAAAGTGTTGAATATCGACAGGAAAAGTTGCTATCGTCTGTCTGCAGGTATCGATATATCTTGCGTTTTTATTGGTATAGAAAACTCTTTCTCCCTTTCTTATATTGCCGTCATCTTCGGGAGCATACAGTTTTGTAATAAACCCGCTTATATGCTTTTCTTCAAGTCTATCTTTTAGCCTATTGTAATAACTTACTATTTTATCAATATTAATATCTTTTTCATTGCTTAAATAACACTTATTCAACGTATATGAATAATTCTCCAAATCATTGGTAATAATTTTATTAGAATATTTTTTTAAGTATCGCGCAACAATTCCCGAACCGGAGAACAGGTCCGCTATATCCAGTTTTTCTTTGTTCAGTTCCGTTCTTACTATCTCGACCGCTTCTCCGATGAAATCCAGCAGGGAACGTTTGTTACCTATATACGTTATAATCTGTTCGGTTAAGTATTTTTCGTTTTCCATCAGTTTTGTCATATATTTTTTCTTTGTCACCATATCGGAAGAATTGTCGCTTTGTTATTTAACACTATTAAATCATATCATTTTTTTACACAATATTCCGTTAATTTTACAAGCAGAGTTAAATAAGAAAATATCAGAGTACAAAGTTTGGTTTCGTGATAAAAAAGAAAAAAAAGAAAAGATAAGATATTTGCACATATAATGCGGCACAGGTCTTTTTTTATGGTAGAATAAGAAACGGTGCGAAATACAATTTATCATATGTCATGTGGAGGTGTTTTAAATGAATATGAAGAAATGGCTGGAAGATATTAAGAAAAGTCAGGTGAAAAAGGCTTTGCCTATATTATCTTTCCCCTCGATACAGCTACTGAACATAAGTGTAAAGGAACTGATATCCAGTTCCGATTATCAGGCAAAAGGCATGAAGGCCGTAGCGGATGCGACCGATGCGCTTGCGGCTGTAAGCCTTATGGACCTTTCGGTGGAAGCCGAATGCTTCGGCTCACATGTGGTTGCATCGGATGACGAAGTGCCTACCGTAACCGGTCATGTAGTGGAAACCATGCAGCAGGCTGAAGATTTACAGGTTCCCGAAGTCGGAAGTAAAAGGACCGGTTTATACATAGAAGCAATTAAAAAAGCAAAACAGTTGATAACCGACAGACCGGTACTTGCCGGTGTAATAGGACCTTTCTCCTTGGCGGGAAGGCTTTTGGATGTAACCGAAGCGATGGTACTTTGTTATGAGGATCCGGACCTGGTGCATGTTGTGCTGGAAAAATGTACCGAGTTTATTATCAACTACATGGAGGCATACAAAAAAGCGGGAGCGGACGGAATAATGATGGCGGAACCTTTAGGAGGTCTTCTGTCACCGTCATTGGCGGATGAGTTCTCATCGGCTTATGTAAAGAAGATTGTCGATAGTGTTCAAACCGATGATTTTGCAATCATCTACCACAATTGCGGAGATAATGTAATTCAGATGATAGAAGGCATACTGGACACCGGTTCGGCGGCATATCATTTCGGTAACTCCATCGATATGTCGGTTATGATGACCAAAATACCTAAAGATATAGTAGCTATGGGTAATGTCGACCCGGCAGCTCAGATAAGAAACGGCACACCCCGATCGGTAAGAGAGGCGACACTCGCTATCATGGATAAATGTTCATCATATGACAACTTCATAATATCCAGCGGATGTGATATACCTCCGATGGCTCCGTGGGAGAATATTAATGCGTTCTTTGATGCGGTAAAGGAATACAATAAAATACACGGAAGAATTTAAAGAAGAAAAGGTAAAGCAGTTAAGGAAAAAGGTATGGATATAAAAGGGAAGAGAATATATGACACGATGAAGAAAATGAACTTTATCCGGCTTTCCACCACCGAGGGTGAGAAAAGCGGAGCAAAGGTCATAACCGATGAGATAAAGGCAATGGGTTTGGAGCCGGTTTTTGAGGATTTTAAAGTTCCTTGCTATGAGATAGTAAATGTGAAACTGGAGATTACCGAACCTAAATATATGCTTGTGGAAGCAAAAGGTTACGGATACAGCGGTAACGCCGCAAAAGACGGTATCACGGCGGATTTTGCCTATGTGGAAGCGGCCGAAGACATAGACTTAATAGATGCCGAAGGTAAGATTGTATTGGTCTCCAATATGGGCTATGAGATATATGAACGCCTTGCCAAGGCAAAAGTAGCGGGATTTATTGCACCGAGCGGAGGCTATTTCGATGATCCCAAGAAGACCGATCTGGATGAACGGATGTTAAGAAAAGGCCATATTACTTACGGTCAGATACCGGGAGTATCCATTAGAATGAAAGATGCCGTAAAGATATTAAAGACCAATCCGAAAAAAGCAAAACTTACTTTAGAGCAGAAGGAAGAAGAAGGCGATTCGGGTAATATAATTGTGGAGGTAAAAGGCACAAAACATCCCGATGAAGTAATAGTCTATACGGCTCATTACGATTCGGTTGTCTTCAGTAAAGGTATGTACGATAACGCATCGGGTTCTGCAATACTTTTAGAACTGTTAAGATATTTCCTTAAAAATCCTCCTCTGAGAACGGTCAGATTTATCTGGTGCGGTTCGGAAGAGAGAGGTCTTTTCGGAAGTAAGGATTATGTAAAACGACATGAGGAACAATTGAAGGATATAAAGTTGTGCATAAATGTGGATCTTGCCGGCCCGATAATAGGGAGGGATACGGCCATTGTGCTGGCGGAGGACAAATTGTGTCACATGATAGAGTACATGTATAAGGAAGTGGGACATCCCATGGGCTTAAGACAGGACATATATTCTTCCGATTGCATTCCTTTTGCAGATAAAGGTATACCCGCTGTCAATTTTGTGCGATATGGAGCACCCGGTGCCGTTTCCTGTCATACAAGAAACGATGTATTGGATGTTATTTCGCCGAAAACTCTGGAGAATACCGCCCGCTTTGTTGCAAGGTTCTCCGAAAGAACCGTCAATGCCTACATGTTTCCTGTGGAAAGAAAAATACCGGATGATTTGGTGGAAAAGATAGATAAATATCTTCGTAAGAAGCAGTTGAAGGAAGATTAATATATACTTACCGTAGAGGTAACAATGCCTGTTATATCTTTTAACGGTGTGAATAAGAGTTACGGCGGATATGACGTCTTAAAAGATGTCAGTTTTGAATTGAATGCCGATGAAAAAGTCGCTCTTATAGGTCGCAACGGTACCGGAAAAACCACTATTTTCAATATAATCGCAAGCGGTCTGGAATATGACGGCGGACAGGTGTATGTGGAAAAAGGCTTACGTATAGGCTATCTTAGGCAACTGTATACGGATCTTGCCGATAAGACTGCCGAAGCGGTTATTGAAGAGGCGTTTTCTCATATAAAGGATATGGAAAGTGAACTTAAACTATTAAGCAAGCGGTTATCAGCCGATCCTCACAATGCCGACCTTTTGCGCTCTTACGGCCAACTTAGCGAAAAGTTCGAGTTTCATGAGGGATACAGTCTGAATGAGAAATTCAATAAGGTAACCAAGGGACTGGGCATACCGGATGATGTTTTAAACACCCGAGCTTCAAAGTTGAGCGGCGGCGAGCTGACAATGATAATGCTGGCAAAAGTATTGCTGATGCAACCGGATATACTGCTTCTGGACGAACCTACCAATCATCTGGATTGTGATGCTTCCGACTGGCTGGAAAAATACATAAATGAATTTAAAGGCACCGTTTTATACATCTCGCACGACAGGTATTTTATAGACAATACGGCTATGAAGGTATTGTATCTTCAGAACGGCGGTATAAAAGAATACCGCGGTAACTATTCGGCATATCTTGTTCAGAAAACGGAGGAAGAGGAGAGACATCTCAAACTGTATGAAAGACAGGAAAGGGAAATGGCAAGACTGAGAGCGACCGCTCTTAAGATGAGAAACTACGGAACGGAAATTGCCATAAAAAGAGCCAAGAATCTGGAAAAAAGAATAAGCCGAATGGATATATATGACAAGCCGGTTACCGAAAAGGAACTTAAGCTTACATTTCTGGAAGAGGATAAAGTGGCAAAAGAGATTTTCTCGGTAAAAAACATTGAAAAATCCTTCGGCAGCAAAACGCTGTTCAAAGATATATCGTTTGTCATGAGAAGCGGAGACAGAATCGCTCTTATCGGTCCCAACGGAGCGGGAAAAACCACGCTGATTAAAATAATTACCGGGCAGGCGGAAGCGGATAGCGGAATTGTAAAAAGACCTAAAAGCGTTAAATACGCTTATCTTGAGCAGAAAGTATCTTTTCCCGATGAGACGCAAACGGTACTGGAACTGGTATGCAATCAGCTGGACCTTACCTTGCAGTCGGCACGCAATCTTCTGGGAAAATTCCTTTTTTACGATGACGATGTTTTCAAGAAGGTAAGCAGTCTTTCGGGAGGGGAGAAGAGCCGTCTGAGGCTGCTTTTGGAAATGCAGCAGGGAGTCAATCTTCTGGTATTGGATGAGCCTACCAATCATCTGGATATTGCAGCAAGAGAGGAAATAGAAGATGCATTATCCATGTTCGGAGGCAGCATGATATTCATTTCCCATGACAGGCATTTCATCAATAAGTTCGCTGAGAGAATATTTGAAATTGAGGACGGTTCTTTTAATATATATGAAGGCGATTACGACTACTATCTGTCCAAAAAACAGGCGCTTATGCAGCAGAATAAAACGGTTGTACCTGCAGTCAAAAAGCCTTTCGAAGGCAAAAAGGGAAAAAGAAAAAGCGATGCACTCAAAAGAACGCTGGAGCAGGACATTAAGCTTACAGAATATGAGCTGGACACCGTTAATGCCGGGATTGAGAGCAATGTAACCGACTATGAGATACTTATCGAGCTTATAAAAAAACGTGAACTGTTAAGCAGTCATCTGGAAGAATTATATCAACAATGGTTGGATATCGAAGAGGATATTGATTAACGTTTTTTCCTCCTGGAGGAAAGAACAATAATTACAATTATTAAGATGATGAGGGACTGGAGTATTACATAAGTCCATATGTCCTCATATTTGTTATTCTTGCGCTCGGGTATTTCGTCGGGGACTTTCGTGGGTGTAGGCTTCTCGGTTTTTGTCGGTTCGGGAGAAGCGGAAAATGCAGGGGAAACTGCGGGTGACGGTTGTGCCGATGGCGAAGGTGTTTGTACGGGTGTAGGTGTAGGTGTTGAAGTAGGCGTGGGAGTAGGTGTAGGTGTAGGCTTTGCAGTAGGAGTAGGTGTTGGCGTTGGAGTTGGAGTAGAAGTAGGTCTGACTGTAGGTGTCGGTGTGGTAACAGTCGCCGCATTCAATTCAATAAGCATACATATTGCTTTATACTGTACCGAATTATATGTCTTTTTAAGATATTCGTTTGTAACGCCGTTCTCGGTAATGTAAACGGTCTCTTCGGTAATATTGAAAGTGTAGTTCAATGTAAGGGTATTGGTACCGCTGTCATACAGGGCATGGTTGTCTTCGTTGGAAATGTTTTGTGAAAGAACGGTACGGTTATCCAAATAGGATGTGGACAATATCTGTGCGTTAGGCAGATTAAGAAGATTATTTGCCGCATATGTGACTACCTGACTTACGGAAAAACTTCCGTCAACCGCTCTGTATTGGGGATTGTTGCCGTGCCGGGCATAGGAAAGGGTATTTGGAGAAATGTAATTTCTATCCGCATGATTCATCCATTGGTTATTGAGATCGGCTTTCAGTTGAGACAGCGGAAGTACGGTGAAATAATCTCCTTTAAAAAGGGCAAGATAATACGAGTCCTTAACGGTATTGCCGTCTTTTAAGTTGACATATATAAAATATATCCGACCGCCGTCATATACGACACCCTGCTCATGTATTACTCCTGCAGGGGCACTGCTGACGGTGAGCGGTAATGCGGACAGTATGATAAGTACTAATAATATTGATAATATCTTTCTCAACAAAGTTCTCCCTTGCAATATGATAGCAGATAAAGCCGATATATTCAATCGGTAGTTGAACACTGTGACTGCGGATATGGCAGTGTATATGTCGGCAACTACTGCTTCGGATATGGCAATTATGCATCCATATAACCGTCAAATGTTAAAGTGAATAATAAAAAGAGAGTAATACGGTGTATAATTATAACTAAGTTACTATTAAAGGAAGGTACGGATATGCTGGAAAAGAATATTATTTATGATGTGCTTACCGCCGCAGTGAGTAAAGGTGCGGATTTTGCGGAAATCTTTTTGGATGACACTGTGGCAAGCAACATTAACTATGTGGACAAACAGGTGGAATCCACCCAGTCGGGAAGAGATTTCGGAATAGGCATAAGGGTTATTAAAGACTTAAATTGCGTATATGTTTATACAAACAGTTTTTTAAAGGACGATATGATTGATACGGCTCTTAAAGCCGCAGCGGCCATGGAATCGGTTAAAAAGGATATTACCTTTGATTTACGAAAAGGACAGGTCAAAAATCGTAATATCATAGAGATTATGCCCGATACCGTAACTAAGCAGGAAAAGCTGGAGTACTTAAAACGAGCATATAATGCCGCTATTACTTACGATCAATGCATAAAACAGGCTTCGGTAACGCAGATGGATAAAGTGCAGAACATCCTTATTGCCAATACCGAAGGTTTGCTTAAACGGGACAGAAGAGTTTATACAAGAATGTTTATCTCCGCGGTTGCGGAACACAACGGCGAAATGCAGACCGGATTTACCGGTCCCGGAAGTCACAGAGGGTTTGAGTTTATAAAATCTCTGGATATAGAGCAACTTGCAAAGGAAGCGGCTGAAACGGCAAAGAAGATGGCATATGCGGGCTATTGCAAAGCGGGAACCTATCCCGTAGTTATAGATAACGGTTTCGGAGGTGTAATATTCCATGAAGCATGCGGACACAGCCTGGAAGCCACCTCTGTTGCAAAGGGTAATTCGGTATTTTGCGGGAAGTCGGGGCAGAAAATTGCCGCCGACTGCGTTACCGCAATAGATGACGGCACATTGCCCAATGAATGGGGCAGTCTCAATATCGATGATGAAGGTACGGTCACAAAGAAGAATGTACTCATAAAAGACGGAATATTAAAGAGTTATCTCATAGATAATCTGAACGGTAAAAGAATGGGTATGCCTTCAACCGGTTCGGGGCGAAGACAGAATTACCGATTTGCACCCACATCCAGAATGACCAACACATATATTGATGCGGGTAAAATGAAAAGAGAAGACATAATCAGTGCCACCGACTTCGGTCTTTATGCAAAACAGATGGGCGGAGGATCGGTCAATCCCGGAACGGGCGAATTCAACTTTGCCGTAGTGGAAGGATACATGATAAGAAACGGAAAAATTGCCGAGCCGGTAAGAGGAGCTACATTGATAGGCAAGGGGTCGGAGGTGCTTATGAATATCGATATGGTAGCGGATAATCTTGAAATGGCTCAGGGCATGTGCGGGTCTATAAGCGGTAATATACCCACCAATGTGGGTCAGCCTGCAATAAGAGTTTCAAAAATCATCGTAGGAGGAAGATAATACAATGAAACAGTTAATAGCTAAACTTTTCGAACAGGGCAGACTTATGGGATTTACCGATATGGAAGTCCTCACAAATACAAATGAAAGCTTTGAAGTGAAAATATATGAACAGCAGATAGACAGCTATAAGGTTACGGACAGCAGAGGAATGGGCTTTCGGGGAGTGTATGATAACAAGATGGGTTACTCCTATACCGAAAAGCTTTCGGAAGATTCCATAGATATACTGCTTGAGGATGCCAGGCAGAATGCCATAATCAATGACAATCCCGATCAGGATGTCATATTTGAAGGTTCCAAAGAGTATAAAAAGGTTGAAAACTGGTTTCCCGCACTGGAAAAAGTAACGGTGGAAGAAAAAATACGGTTTACTAAAGACATGGAGAGGTTTGCACTGTCCGTGGACAGCAGGATTAAATCCTGTCCCTACTGCGTTTTCGGTTCCAGTTCGGGAAGCACCGCAATGGTTAACAGCAAAGGATTGGATTTGTCCGACAAAGGTAATGCGGTATTCTGCTATATTTCCGTTCTTGCACAGGACGGACAGGACTACAGCAGCGGCGTTGCTTTCGATTTCTCAAGCGATTTTTCCGAGTTGAATCCTGAAAATCTTGCCAAGGAAGCGGCGGAAAAAGCCCTGTCCTATCTCGGGGTGGGGCCTGTTCCGACAGGGACATATAAAGCGGTAATGCTTAATGATGCATCTGCGGACATTTTAGGGGCTGTCAGTTCCTGCTTTTCCGCAAGAGCGGTACAAAAAGGTATGTCTTTTCTCAAAGGAAAATTAGGAACAAAGGTAGCATCCGAAGCGGTTACCATAGTGGATGATCCTTTCCTGCCGGGTATGTCGGGAACAGGTTCTTTTGACGGGGAAGGAGTGGCAACCAAATACAAGGAAGTGATAAAAGACGGTGTGCTTAAAACTTATCTTCATAACCTGAAAACCGCTAAGATTGATAAAACCGAAAGTACCGGAAATGCCGGTCGCTCCTACAAGAGCAACATTGGGGTAACTCCCACAAATATGTATTTTGCAAAAGGTAACAAGACGTTTGATCAGCTTCTGGAAACAATGGACGAAGGCATTGTAATAACGGAAGTTTCCGCCTTACATTCGGGATTTAATGACATAAGCGGTGATTTTTCATTACCGGCAAAAGGATATACCGTAAAAAACGGTAAAAAAGATAAATATTTCAGGCAGATAACCATATCCGGCAATTACTTTAAGATGCTGACCGATATAACCGAGGTAGGCGATGACCTTAAATTCGCTACCGATGGAAAAATAGGGTCTCCGTCGCTGTTGATATCGGAAATAAGCGTAGCGGGAGCATAATGGAGAAGATTGTTTACGGAAATACCGAAGGTTTAAAAAGAAGCACATTAGATATATTGTTGAGCATATATGACGATTATGACGGTTCGGGCTATTACTGTACACAAGATACATTGGACAAGATTTGTTCGGTGTCTTCTGATAGCAAAAGAGAAATAGCGGTATATATCAATAAAAGAAACAGAGTTGAGATGGTGGCGGTGGGCGACTCGGAGTTGGTAAGAACCGATTACCGACCGGAAAGAGGCATGAGGCTTATTCATACGCATCCTTCGGGAAGTGCCAACCTGTCGGCTGTTGATATGGAGACTTTACGAACTTCCGCACTTTCCGCCATGGCTGCGGTAAGCATTAACAGGGACGGCAGGATGCACATGATGTATTGTGCATGTCTTGATGAATATAATCAACCTGTGCTGTTCGGTCCGTATAAGAAGTTATCTCAGACACAGTCTTTCATGGATATATTGAAAGACACCTATAATACAAAAAACGATGCAACGGAAATAACCCGTAAAGAAAGTGAGAGAGTGGTTGCGGTAGGGCTTAATTCCGCTTATTCCGCCCCGCTTATGGAAGAACTGGCGGCACTGATTTCGGCAGCAGGCGGAACATGCGTGGCTTCGGTAGTGCAGAATAAAGACCAGCCGGATCCCGCTTATTACATAGGCAAAGGTAAAATAATCGAATTGCTGCATACCTGTGCACGCTATCAGGCCGATACCGTTGTTTTCGATGACGAACTTACCGTTTCGCAGCAGAGCAATATAGAGGCGGAACTCAATGTCAAAGTGCTGGACAGAACGGCTGTAATATTGGACATATTTGCAAAAAGAGCTTTTACCAACGAAGGGAAACTGCAGGTGGAATTGGCTATGCTGGGTTATATTTACCCCAGACTGACCGGTAAAGGACAGGTTCTTTCGAGACTGGGAGGCGGTATAGGCACCAGAGGACCGGGAGAAACCAAACTGGAAACCGACAGAAGACATATAAGGAGGAGGATGACTTACTTAAAAGAACAGCTCAATAAAGTGGATAAAAGAAGAACCCTTCTCAGAGATAATAAGTCCAGAAAGAGCTTTTTCACGTTTGCTATTGCGGGGTATACCAATGCCGGCAAATCCACTTTGTTAAATACACTTACAGACAGCGATGTAATGGCGGAAGATATGCTGTTTGCCACATTGGATCCTTCGGCCAGAAGCATGAAGTTAAAGTCCAATAAAGATGCAATGCTGATAGATACGGTAGGATTCATATCCAAACTGCCCGTTAAACTGGTGGAAGCCTTTAAGTCCACATTGGATGAAATACGATATGCCGACTGTATACTGCATGTTATAGACGGAGCAAGCAAAGACGCCGACATGCAGATGAATGAGGTATACTCCATACTTAAAAGCATAGGAGCCGGTCATATACCGGTTATTGAAGTTGTAAACAAGACCGATTTAGTAAAGGAACCGCTTCTGCAAGCTACTTCCTATCCCAGAGCGTATATTTCCTGTGTGACGGGAGAGGGAATGGAAACACTGCTGGATTTAATGGATCAGGCGGCAAAAGACAAGCATGTATATATGAAACTGAATGTGGATTATGCCGACGGAAAGCTTCTTTCATTTATACATTCCAATGCGAAGATTCTGTCAAAGAGAGATACGGGTGAGGATATTGAGATGGAGATTGAAATATCGGCCGAACTGGTCTCAAAGCTGGATATTTAGTATGCCCTGGCGCTTTAACTCTAACAATGCCTGTTCTAAAAGATATACGAATTCGGTGGAAGTGTTATTGCATATGTGTTTTATGCAGTTATCTTCTTCGTATCTAACACCGGTAATGAGATAGATGGCATCTTCGTCGATGGACCGGGCGACTTTTTCCAGTGTGTCTAAAGTCATATTCTGTAATCCCGCTTCTATTCTGCTTATATATGCGGCGGATATCTGCGAGATCTGCGATAACTGATGTTGTGTAAGATTGAGCGATTTACGTTTTTCCTTTATTCTCTGTCCGATGTATTTATAATCAATCATGTACTTGCCCCATTCATAATATAGTTAACACTATTTAATATGATACATATCGTTTTTGTATCATTGAATAGACAAAAAGGTATTACTTTTAAAATTTATATTTGATATTAAAAAACGACCGCTCAGAAAGAATCGGACATATCCGTTTCAGTTGCTTTTACAGTCTTTTTAGTAAAAGTCGATTGCTCGATTCTCTTGTTCAAGTGTTTCAGGAAAAGCTCTTCGTCAAAAGGAATATCCACCCACGAATCGGTCCATTGTGACAGGTGCATGGCGTTGGATATTGTCAATCCCAATATTCCTTCGGGGCCGGGTGCGATTAAAGGTGCATTATTCAGTATCGCCTCCACGAAGTTTATCAGTATTCCTTTATGCTGCAGATTGGGCTCATCTATATCATATTCAATAGTTTCATATTCCGGTGCAGTAAAAGGCTTATCCGACTGCTTAATAAACCTGCTCAGGTCTTCTTTCAGCTTGTATGCGCATATTTTGTTGTTTTCTATTACTATCTTGCCTCTGTCTAAAGAAATTTCAAACCTGTTTGTGCCGGGGGCTTCACCTGTGGAAGTGATGAATACTCCCGTTGCTCCGTTGGGATATTCCACATAAGCGGTTACATCGTCTTCCACTTCAATATCATGAAACTTTCCGAAACCTAAGAATGCACGTACCCTTACAGGCATACCGCATATCCATTGCCACAAATCCAGCTGGTGGGGGTCCTGATTTAACAGCACTCCGCCTCCTTCATAAGCCCATGTAGCTCTCCAACCTCCCGAATCGTAATATCTTTGAGTACGGAACCAGTCGGTTATTATCCAGACACAACGCCTGATCTCGCCGTATTCGCCGCTTTGAACCATATTACGTACCTTTCTGTACAGCGGATTGGTTCTCTGGTTGTACATCATGGCAAAAACAAGATGCTTATGATGTTCGTAAGCCTCATTCATTTCACGCACCTGTTTTGTATATACTCCCGCCGGTTTTTCGCACAGTACATGAAGGTTGTGCTCAAATCCTTTTATGGCATAGTGCGGATGATGATAATGCGGAACACATATGAGTATGGCATCAAAGAGCTTTGATGAGAAGAACTCTTCTTCATTGTCAAAGACCGCTATTTTATCCTTGAATTTTTCTCTTACCGCATCAGTTCTTGATTTATCTATATCGAAAATAGCGGTTACACGGGCATTCGGTATTTCGTTTCTGTCAAAAAAACCTAAATGCGTAACTGCAATGTTACCGCAACCTATTATGCCGAATCGTACTTCACTCATGCTAATCTCCTTACTTCAATCCCATTGATGACAGATAATCATAGGAAGCTTTCAGCGCATCAAACGGCGAACCTTCACATGTATCCTGTTCCACTGCTATATATTTTACTTCTGCATATCTGCATGCCTCTATGATGCTTTGCCAGTCCAGATTTCCCTGTCCTACCGGCACGAAAGTTGTTTTATAATCACTGCCTATGCCCATGTCTTTAAAGTGAATATAGTCGCCTCTGCCTTTTAACTTCTTTATCCAGTATACCGGATTTGCTCCCGCAGCCTGTATCCAGTATGTATCCGGCAAAAAGAAAAAACAGGAGGGAGTATTTTCCAATATTATATCCATCATTGTTTTACCCTTGAACTTGAAGAACTCGAAATGATGATTGTGGTATACGAACCGTAAGCCTTCTTTGTCCAGTGCTTTTGCAACTTTCGAATAGGTGGTTATAAACTCATTCAATGTGCTTACGCTCTCCCAATACTCTTTAGGCATGTAACCCAATCCCACATATTTGCATCCCATTATCTTATGGTTTTGTATTACCTTATCCAATTCATTTACAAACATTGTGTGGGGTATATGTGTTGCCGTAACCGGCAGATTCAACTCATCTGAGATACTTTTAACCGTTTTTGCTTCCATGGGACCTGCTCCGGAGAGCTGGACGGAGGAATAACCCATATTCTTCACCTTAACACATGTGTTGTAATAATCCGTTTCGGTCTGTGTGTATTCCCTAAGTGTATATAACTGTGCCGCAAGTTTCATTTTTGTTTCTCCTTCTGATACTTTAATTATACCTTACAAGGTTGTTTATTCAACGGTTAAATAATATAATGGGGGAAGGAAGGAAAATTTATGCGTACAATTATTTATAACGGAAAACTCATACTTAAAGACACAATAACCGAGCAAGGACATGTGGAAATAACCGACGGAGTTATTACAAATGTATCACAACATAACCCCAATCATGATTTATTATCACATGCGGACAATATCATAGATGCAAAAGGCATGCATATTTCTCCGGGATTTATCGACATACACACCCATGGCGGGGGAGGTTATGATTTCGGAGTAAACAGCACGGATTCCTATATCGTCCCCTGCGAAATTCATGCACGCCACGGTACCACAAGTCTGTATCCCACAATTTCATCGGCAACTTTTGAAACCATGGAAGAAGCTGTTGTGTTATACAAAGAAGCAAAGTACATAAATTATTCGGGAGCAACAATGAGAGGGCTGCACTTTGAAGGTCCGTACTTTTCGCCTGCACAGAAAGGTGCGCAGAGCGAAGAGCATTTAAGAACACCGAAGCCTTTTGAATATCTGAAAATACTTAACATGACCGATGATATAAAGAGGTGGTCTTCGGCATGTGAGTTGGACGGTATGCAAGAATTTACGTATGAATTGAAAAAAAGAGGAATACTTCCTGCAATAGGGCACTGCGATGCCACATATGAAGAGGTTAAGCAAGCACAAGAATGGGGATTTTCCCTCATAACCCATCTGTATTCCTGTTGTTCCACAATAACAAGAGATAAAGGATACCGTATTTTAGGCGTAACCGAAGCCGCTTATCTGATAGACGACATGGATGTGGAGATTATCTGTGACGGCCATCATCTTCCCGACGGTCTTATTCAGATGGTATACAGATTTATAGGACCGGACAGAACGGCTATTATTACCGACTGCCTTTCCTATGCGGGACTGGATGCCCCGGACGGCACTTTATTAGGTGACAGATTTGTTGTGGAAGGCGGAGTTGCCAAGCTTTTGGACAGGTCTGCTTTTGCGGGCTCCATTGCCACATTCGATATGCTTATACGGACGGCATTGAAGGCGGGGTTGCCTCTGAAGGATATTATAAAGATGTCTTCCGTAACACCTGCAAGAATAATGGGCATTGATAAACAGACCGGTTCACTTGAAAAAGGCAAGGAAGCGGACGTTATTGTTTTTGATAATGATATTAATATGCATGCGGTGTTTGTAAAGGGCAAGCGTGTGTTGTAATATTGCACCTAAAACTCTACATAAGTCGGAATTGACTAAAAACTAAATGGCACTAACAGTGCCACTTTTGTGATAATACTTTTAAAACAATCTTTTAGAAGAAATAACTGGCATTCAGTTGCTTCATAACAAGTAAAACTCCTGTTATACGACCACATACTCCTCTATAAAATCCTTATAGTTATCAATATCTTTGAATATAACCTCATTACCCAATGCTTCAAAATGTTTCTTTCCACACTTTATTTTGGCTCTTTCTACCGGTCTTATACTCTCAGCTTGTATATTTGCTTTTGTCTCCACAACAAAGTAAAGTTTGTCTTTACCGTCTACCTCAATCAATACAACCCAGTCAGGATTGTATGAGCCCAATGGTGTGGCTATGGTAAACCATCTTGGAAGCTTTGCATACAATTTTATACTATTATTATTCTCAAAGTTAATTGCAAAGTCTTCTTCATTTGCACTGTCATAAATAACATATTCATAAACAGATTTCTTGCTTTCAATCATATTCTTTGATAAATATCCGGTAAGTTCTTCAGTTTCAAATAGTTCCTGAGCATAATATTCTTCATCACCAATTTTGGTATACTTGATGCCATCAACTATCATAAGTCGCATTTTCGCAGTTATTATCTGCACTACCTGCTCCATATACCTTTGCGGATTCTTCTTGAACAGATGTAGGGTATCACTTTTTATGAGTATTTCTACTATGGTCTTCCTTGTAAGATAAGTTTCGTTTTGGAGGTAGGCAATGATATCAGGGAGATTTTCCTGTAAGTTGTGCAAGGCAACAGCATATCTGCTCGATTCTTCAGATGTGACTCCGGCAGCACTGATAGCAAGCTCCGCCTTTGTGTAGATTAATTTGGCAGAACTAACGGAAATATTATTTTTAATTGCTTCGCAACATACCTCAATAAGTTTTTTACTATCAAACTCAACAGAATATGTTGTTTTATATTTTATTTTATCCCACAACTCTTTAAACTCCGGATCTAAATAAACCTGTTTATTAAGTCGGACCTGCTTTTTATCGCTGTTATTCTTGATATTAAGTGAACCTGCCACCTTGCTGACAATAGTTATAATATCAGTTTTTATAGACTCAAACTCTCCTGATATCTGAATATCGTTGTTTCTTATATCAATTTTAAGCTTGTCTTGAACTCTACCGGTATTATCTATATATCCGTTATCAACTAACTGCCTATAGATAACTTCCGAAGCCTCTTGTCCCAAATAATCTATGCTACCATCATCCTGTTTTGCCGGAATGTTGGCAAATAAATGCTTTTCCACTATACCGAATCGTATACCCGTATCTTCTTCATATTCTTTTTGAAGTGCACTTGCAAATTCTTCATAACTTTCATTTGCCATGACGGTCAGGGTATTTATTGCAAAACCATGTTGTCGTTCTCCATCCTGATTAACAGCGATACGCATTCCTCGGCCGATTTCCTGTCGCTTTTTGACTTCACTCTTGGTTTCGTTAAGAGTGCAGATCTGAAACACATTGGGATTGTCCCAGCCTTCACGAAGTGCTGAGTGGGAAAAAATGAATCTGAGTTTGGTATCAAAGGACAACAAACGTTCCTTATCTTTCATTATCAAATTGTATATATTCTCGTCTGCTTGAGTATGACCGCTGGTGTCTTTTAGAACACCTGCTTTATCCACTGAGAAATACCCGTTATGAACTCCTTCGACAGCAGTGTCCCAATCTATATCCTTGAATAACTTATTGTACTTTGGACGCCTTATAAGGTCTTTATAGTGCTTTTCAAATAACTCTGCATAAATGCCTTTATGAGGGGTTCCGTTTTCATCGTAATAGCGATAATTTGCTACTCGGTCTATAAAGAACAGACTTAAGACTTTAATGCCTTGCTTATTCAACACAAGTTCTTTATTTAGGTGTTCTTCTATGGTCTTTCGAATCTGTTGTTCTTTTACTACCAAATCATCCACATCACCAATAGGTTTTCCTATAAACAAAATATCCGGTTTACTTGTGAAGTCGACATATTCATTTCCTTTTTCACAATAAATATCGTTTACGATATATCCGTCATATACATCACGCCCGTTGGATTTCTCATAGAGGTCGTCGCCCTGTTTAACTGTTACCGTATCACGCTTGACTTCACCTCTTCTGTTTTTTATATCCAGTTCCATTTTTGCTGTAATAGGTGATTTTTTATTATTTACCGATATAAGCTTAATATATGCTTTGTTATGATAATCTTTGGTTTCAAAGCCCGCAACTTCAATCTGCTTTACAAGTTCCAAATTATAGCTATCCACTGCATCCAGTTTATATACCAAGTTATGCTTTTCTACATGGGTAGCAGAGTAACGCAGAGTACATAAAGGATTTAGAGACCTAATAGCTTCCTTAGCCTTAGGGGTAGTATCTACGGATTGCGGCTCATCTATAATGACAAAAGGTCTTGTTTCCTGTATCAGCTCAATAGGTCTCATCCCGCTTAACCTATCATGGGCTCTATGGATGATATTAGCTTTGTTTTCCTTAGTCGGGTCTTTGAAACTTTTTCTGAATGCATCAATGTTAATAACCATGATTTCTATATTTGAGCTTACGGCAAAACTTCTTACTTGTTCAAGATTACTACTGTCATAAACAAAGAAGTTGTAGATGGTGTTGTCATATAACTCCTGAAAATGTTCTTTAGTAACCTGCAAAGACTTATATACACCTTCTTTTATAGCAACACTTGGGACAACAATAATAAACTTGGAAAAACCGTAATTTTTATGCAATTCCAATATTGTTCTTATATAAACATATGTCTTACCTGTGCCTGTTTCCATCTCTATATCAAAATCATACATTCCAGCTTTTAAAGTCGCAGTCTGTGGTAATCTGTTTCTAAGTTGAATATTCTGTAGATTTGACAAAATCTCTTCTTTATCAAGCTCAAGCCTGTTACCTACACCATTTGCAGTATCAAATAAACCTATCTGTCCACTGTATGCTGACACAGTAAAATTAGTATGCATTGGTGTTTGACCACTGAATAAATCAACAACGGAAGCTATGGCTTGTAGTTGATACTCTAAATTATCATCAAACTTCAGTTTCATTTAACCATACCTCCCTAAATAGTAATGAATTCTTTGATTCCACCAACTTTTAATATTTCTTTGATATTGGTTTTATCGCTATCCTTTTCAAAACCATTGTCTTTGAATACTACTCTACTGCTCTCAGGAGACAACTCTTTTACTCTTTTCAAAATTCCTTCTGCAACATCAGGCTTAATTCCATTACTAAGACAAATCATAAGCATTCCATAACCGACAGAATATACCTTTTTCTCGGAAACAATAAACTCATCAACAGAATAAGTGAGGTCAAAACCGTATTTAAGCATTATCTCATATACAACATCAAGCTCTGTTCTGCCTTCAACAAAATTGTCCACATAGTCCAATAAGGATACTTCCAAATTATCATAATCGGGTTGCCATTTGCGAATGTTAGACGTATCAAGCTTGAACACTTTAAAGCCAACATCAAGGTTTTGTGCAAATAAACCTGCTTCAGACTTTATCTTTTCACCTGCACGACGAATACGTTCTTTACCTATTTCACTAACATTTACATAGCCAGCTTTATAAGTGGTACTTTTTTTGTCGGTTAGTTCAGGAAGTTGCACCATAATAAATTTACGCTTTCCACTATCACCATCATCTGCATTAAGTTGCATAACAGCGTGTGCAGTAGTAGCTGAGCCAGAGAAAAAATCGAGGATAATGTCATTTTTTTCTGTTGCATGAAAAATCAATCTCTTTATTACATCAATAGGCTTTACTGTTTCAAATCCATGTTCCCCAATAAGTTCAGTAAGGTCACTCTTTGCATTTTCTGCCGTTCCCAATTCTTTAGAGAAAAAGCCCCAAAACGGTTCTGTTGTCTCATTTCTTTCAAACTCAGGGCGCATCTTAATAATAACTTTACCTTCCCTAATAAACAGATTACCACTATCTTTATATGCGGCAACTTGGTCTTGACCAAGTTTCCACTGTTTCCCTGGCGGAGGAGAAACAGTGGAAATGCCATCACTTACATCATAAATCATTGTTTCTCTCCCGCGAATACCTGTTGCATTCATCACTTCAAGTGGATATTCGCGATAGTTTCCTTGCTCATCTGACAAAGGATAATCCTTTAATTCTTTTACTATAAGGTTAAATCGTCTTTTTAGTTGTTTTGTATAAACTAAAATCATTTCTGCTTTTGGTTGAAGCTTATTATATGCTGTTTCGGTATTCTGTGATTTTGTTTTTGATTCCCAATAAATTTCCCCTATGAAATTTGATAAACCAAAAATTTCATTTAATATTGTTCTGCAGTTAAAATTTTCATTATAATCAACGCTAACAAAAATAACGCCATCATCAGCAAGCAGGTTTCTTGCAAGTCTAAGTCTCGGATACATCATATTTAACCAGTTTGTATGATAGCGTCCACTGGTTTCCGTGTTTGTGCCTATTTTTTTTCCTTCATCATCTACTTGTCCGGTTATTTTCTTGTAGTTCTCAATGCTATCGTGGAAGTTATCTGGATACACAAAGTCTTCCCCTGTGTTATAAGGTGGATCTATATATATCATTTTAATCTTACCATGATAGCTTTTTTGTAAAAGTTTTAATACTTCAAGATTGTCGCCTTCAATGTAAAGATTTTGGGTTGTATCCCAGTCTTTGCTTTCTTCTTTGCAGGGTCTTAATGTGCCAAGTGAAGGGGATTGAGATAAACGCAAAGCTTGTCCTTTTCCGTTCCAAGTAAAATTATACCGTTCAGTACTATCTTCTACATAATCGCCTAATACTTGTTTAAGTTTATCGAAATCTACTTTGCCTTCAGAAAATACTTCCGGGAAGATTTGTTTTAGCATTTGAATATTTTTTTCAGCTATGTCAGGCGTCTTTCCGTCCAAGGTTGATATTTTCATGGTTTGTTTTCCTCCAAGTAGTTACTTTTATTATACTCTAAATTCTTTATATTTTTATCCAAATTCTGTTTTATGATTAGATATGTCCTCTTTATTATACATATTAGAAAGGCCTATAATATACATTTAATGCTTACAACAAGTAAATATCTGCCATATACCTTGTCTTTTGGTCAAATATGGCACTGACAACATAGCATTAGTGTCAATTTGGCACTAATGCTTGATATTATGGCACTGTTGGTTTATTATCTATACGAAAGGCGGTGATAAAAAATGAACAGGTATTATGAATCGGAATCAGTGGAATTGAAAGCCGGATATACGGATACCGTTGTGCGGGAAATAGTTTCTTTTCTTAACACCGAAGGCGGAGTGATATACATTGGTATCGAAGATGACGGAACCGTAATAGGAATAGAGAATGTAGAAGGTGTATTAAGACAGGTTTCCGACTGCATAACCGATCAGATTGAACCTAAGCCGATAGGAGAGGTTATAAGTGCAGTTATTCTTGAAGATAATCTGCCGATAGTTGTTGTCAATGTAAAAAAAGGAATAAAACCTATTTACTGTATTAAAAAGTACGGCTTCTCCTCCAAAGGCTGTCCGGTTCGTATAGGAAACACCTGCAAAGAAATGTCTCCTGAAGAAATTCAGTACCGCTATAAGTCGCTGTTTGTCGATCAAGACTATATGCTGTTGGCATCGGCAAAATATGCTCCTTTGTCTTTTGAAATGATGAAAATATTACTCACAGGCAGAGGTTATCATATCAACGAGAGTTCCTTTGAATCTTCCTTTAAGCTCAGAAGAAATGACGGAACATATAATTTGCTTGCGGAAGTATTGGCGGATAAGAATATGGTACCTTTGATTTTTGTAAAGTTTAGCGGAACGGATAAGACCTCTATTTCTCACAGAAGCGATTACGGCGGACAGAGTATACTTCTCGGATATCAAAAAATGAAAGACAGGCTTATTGCGGAGAACATATGTAAAACCGATACTTCCGTTCGACCGAGAATAGATGAATATCTTTATGATATTGATTGTGTCAATGAAGCACTTGTCAATATGTTGGTGCATAACGACTGGACTGTTACCGAACCGTTGGTGTCCTTTTATTCCGACCGCGTAGTTTTTACATCACACGGCGGTATTCCGCAGGGGATTACCGAAGAAGAATTTTATAACGGAGTAAGTCAACCGAGAAATGCATTGTTAATGAGAATATTTCTTAATATGGGCATAGTGGAGCACACCGGTCACGGAGTACCAATGATTGTTAAAAGATACGGAAGAGAAGTCTTTGATATTCATAAAGGTTACATCGATGTTACAATACCGTTTAACAAAAATGTTTTGGCATCGGTGCCAAACAGTGTCATCAATGAAAGCGCTGTCGGTTACGGTGTAAAAGTGTATAAGGATTTGACCGACACCGAGAAAGAAGCAATTTTGGTATTAGTAGAAAAACCCGACATTACATACGATAAGCTTGCTTTGGAGATTAATGTTTCCAGAAGAACCGTTGCACGCACGATCGCTTCATTGACAGAGAAAAAATATATTGAGAGAGTGGGGAATAATAAGGTTGGATTCTGGAAAGTTATACGGTAATCGGTACCGTCTATCTTTCCAGCACCATTTCCAGCTCTACCAATGTGCCGCCTTTGACATTCTGTTCCACTGTTTTTCCGGTGAATTTAAAGCCCTGTTTTTTATAAAAGTTAATAGCCTTTTCATTGCCTTTAAGGACGAATATAATTATGGGATTTCGGGGTAAAACTTTTATACATTGCTTCAGCAGTGCTTCTCCTATGCCGTTTCTCTGATATTTCTGCAGAACATATATAGCCACAACTTCCGAAGAAGGTTTAATACTGACAAGCTCTCTGGATTCGGGTATATACAATGCGAACCCGACAACTTTTTCCTTCGCAACGGCAACAAAAGTGTTTTTCGGATATTCATATGCATTTTTTATGCACTTCTCAAGACTTCTGCCGTCTAAAAATTCCTGCGGCATCAATCCGGTATATGTTTCATTCCAAGCAGTGTAATGAACATATGCTTTTCCGTGTTTATCCTGATCGGTTACCGATTCTCTTATTATAAATTCCATCACAACACCCATAAAGCCTTAATCCGTCTTATTACCGCACAAATTTGTTTTGTGAAACCTATTATACATTGTTTTTGGCGGATTATAACATTTTATTGATAACATGCCGCTATATATGTATAATAAATATAAATAATATATATAAGGAGAATAACATGGCCGAAATCAGTTATAAAATAGAAAAAGAGATAGGTGTTCTTTCCGAAGCTCCTTCAGGATGGACAAGACAGATAAACCTGGTAAGCTGGAACGGCAGAGAAGCCAAACTGGAGATTCGTGACTGGGCTCCCAACAGAGAAAGAGCCGGAAGAGGCATGACTTTTACCAAGGATGAGGTCAGAAAACTGGTTAAGTTTCTTATAAAAGCGGAATTGGATAAATAACATATATTTGTTAAAGTATTGTTCCGGGTCTGCTGTAACAGTTAGTTAAGTCAGTTATAATATATTTATGTTTCCAACGCATTATGCTTTTGGTATAATGTTTTTTGAATAATTTACGGGAAGGACTTATAAAATGAAGATAAGTGTACAAAGATTATATGACAGTCCGAATGACTACAAAGATATGATTGTGACTGTCGAAGGATGGGTAAGAACAATAAGGAGTTCCAAAGACTTCGGTTTCATAGAGTTGAATGACGGAACCTGCTTTAAAAATATACAGATAGTGTTTGAAAATAATGTTGTCAATAATTATGCCGAGGTGGAGAAACTGCCGGTAGCCTCCAGTATTTCCGTGACCGGAAAGATTATACTGACTCCCGATGCCAAGCAGCCGTTTGAAATAAAGGCGGAAGATATTGAGATATGCGGTGTCAGTGCATCGGATTATCCTTTGCAGAAAAAGAGACATTCGTTTGAGTATCTGCGTACCGTTGCTCACTTACGCCCCAGAACCAATACCTTCTTTGCGGTATTCAAAGTGCGTTCGGTACTTGCTCAGGCAATACATACCTTCTTTCAGGACAGAGGATTCGTATATGTGCACACCCCGATAATAACCGCATCCGACTGTGAAGGTGCCGGAGAAATGTTTCAGGTAACCACTCTGGATTTGGACCGCATTGCCGGGAGTAAGGAAAAAGTGGATTATTCCAAGGACTTTTTCGGAAAACAGACCAATCTTACGGTAAGCGGACAGCTTTCGGTGGAAACTTACTGTATGGCATTTAGGAATGTATATACATTCGGTCCCACATTCCGTGCGGAGAATTCCAATACTCCCAGACATGCATCGGAATTCTGGATGATTGAGCCGGAGATGGCTTTTGCCGACTTGGATGATGATATGAGCATGGCGGAGCAGATGATAAAATACATTATCAATTATGTAATGGAAAGATGTCCGGATGAAATGGAGTTTTTCAACAAGTTCATAGAACCGGGACTTTTTGACAAGCTGAAGGTAGTGACCGATTCCAAATTCGATCATGTCACATATACCGACGCTATAAAGATTTTGAAGGAAAGTAAAGTTTTGTTTGAAAATCCCGTGGAATGGGGATGCGACCTTCAGACCGAGCATGAGAGATACCTGACAGAAAAGCATTTTAAAAAGCCGGTTTTCGTTACCGACTATCCCAAAGCCATAAAGGCTTTCTACATGAAAGTAAATGACGATAACAAAACCGTAAGGGCAATGGATCTTCTGGTTCCGCAAGTGGGAGAGATTATCGGAGGAAGCCAGAGAGAAGAGCGGCACGATGTTCTTGTCGCCAGAATGATAGAAATGGGTTTGGCTCCGGAAGACTACTGGTGGTATCTGGATACCAGAAAATACGGAACGGTAAAACATGCGGGCTTCGGCCTGGGGTTTGAGCGGATGATTATGTACATGACCGGTATGAGCAATATCCGTGATGTCATTCCTTTCCCGAGAGTTCCGAAACATGCGGAGTTTTAACAATGATAAATAATTCCGGTACCGATATAGCGGAAAGTGTAATAATAGTAAAAATAGCGCAGACAGTTGCTCTGTTCGATACCGTAAGACTTACAAAGAAGAAAAAAGCCGTAAAACTGTCCGACAGCGGAAAGCTTAAAACAGTGGAAATTTTTCTGGATATTAACTACAACATTGTAATCCCCGAGGTTGCATCTAAAATACAGAAAGCCGTTGCAAAAGTACTGGAAAAGGAATTGGATATCGTGATGGATTCCATTGATGTGACGGTTGTGGGTGTCAATATAGAAAAGTTGGGGACCGAATGAAGAAACTTTTGCTCAATCTGTTAATAGTATTGGTTGTAAGCGGTATCCTGATTGCCGTAATGTTTACAAACCAATCGGCGGATGAAACTGTAAGGATATTAAAGTCTTTAGATTATGTATATATATCAATAGCGTTTGCCTGTGTGGTTATTAATTGGGTTTTCGGTGCCCTTATAATAAAAGCCATTAAAAAAGGTATGATAGGTAAACAAAGAGATCCGGGCGGGAATTTTACGGCTTTCATGGCAAGTGAGTTTGCCGCTGCGGTAACTCCGCTTGCGTCGGGCAGTCAGCCTGCACTGGTTTATACACTTTCAAAAAAGGGACTGGATACGGGTGTTGCCACATCGATAGCGGTTATACGTTCCTTTATATATCTGGTTACCGAACTGGCTCTTGCAATTATCGGGTTTCTGTTTATGCGAAAGTATCTGGTACAGCATATCCCTCATTTCTATGCAATATTCATACCCACCATTGTTATATGTCTGCTTATTGTCATACTGTTTCTGGCATTTCTGGAAAAAGGTAAATTGGCAAACAAAATAGTGGGATTATTTTTATTATTGGTAAAGAGGTTTTTTCCCAAAAGGTATGACAAGATTGAAAAGGCGGCAGCCGAATCGCTAATAAGTTTTAAAGAGGGTGTGAGTGTTTTTAAGACCAAGCCTTGGTTTTGGTTTTTCGCTTTCCTGTTTCAGACAACGGAATTTCTGTTTTTGTATCTGGTTCCCGTTTTTATGTTGCGGGCCATAGAAGGTACTTTCGATAATGCACTGCCCTTGATGGTGTGCACATGCATCTGCATGATTGTAATGGCCTATGTGCCGACACCCGGTACGATAGGAGGAGCGGAGGCTTTTGCAAGGCTGCTTATCACACCGTTTTTTGTTTCTTCTCCGGCATTGCCGGTCATTTTCATATGGAGAGTGCTGACTTACTATGCCAAAATACCCTTCGGAGGCATATGTTTCATGGTTGCCTTAAGAGGAAAAGGTGCAAAAGGGAAGAAAATAAAGGCAAGGCGGACAGTGTGATATAGTGTGTGGCACTATACTGAAATCGGCATATAATGTCAATTAGGAGGTTATATATGACGCAACTTATACTGGCTTCTACATCATCCAGAAGACAGGAGATATTGAAAAAGGCAAACATTCCGTTTGCAATACTGCCGCCCGATATGGACGAAGAGGCTTTTGATAAAAGTGATCCGAAGTCGATGGTTTGCGAACTGGCAAAGAGTAAAGCTTTAAGTGTATTGAACAAAGTCGGTAATGACGACATAGTCTTAGGTGTGGATACAATAGTTTACATCGATAATGTTGTTTTGGGAAAACCTGCAGACAGAGCCGATGCGAGGAATATGATGAAAATGCTGAGCGGCAGGAAGCATAGTGTAATATCGGGAGTATGTCTTGTCGGCAAAAACGGTTTTATGAAGAACTTTCATGTGGAAACCGAAGTGGTGTTTAATAAACTGGATGAAAACGAGATTGAAGAATACATTAACACCGATGAACCGTATGACAAGGCGGGAGGTTATGCCATTCAGGGACTTGCTTCCAAGTTTATATCCGGTATAAACGGATGTTACTATAACGTAATGGGTTTACCGTTATCGGAAATTTACAGCGTCATAAAAAATATTATATGAGCAATTTTATAATGAAAGAGCTGCCTTATGATGAGCGGCCTTACGAGAAGCTTATGTCCAAAGGAGCACAGGCTCTTTCCGACACGGAACTTTTAGCCATTATTATAAGGACGGGATTCAACGGTAAAAATGCGGTGGATCTGGCAAGAAATCTGCTTAAAGACAAGGATTTGGGAGCGGGACTTAAAGGTCTTTCCACGGCAGGGATTCAGCAGATAATGAAACATAAAGGTATAGGCAGGGTTAAAGCCATACAGATTAAAGCCAGTCTGGAGCTGGCCAACAGGTTAAACTCAATAAAAGAGAGTAAAATAAAGTTAACCAACCCCGATGAAATTGCAAGGTTTATGTTGCCCAAATGTAAAGGACTCAATAAGGAAATCTGCTGGATTTTGTGCTTTGATGTTCGCATGAACCTTATCAGTCAATCGGTGGTATCGGTGGGGACACTGGACAGTTCCATTGTACATCCGAGAGATATTTTCACCGAAGTAATCAAGGCCTGTGCACACAGTTTTGTTGTTGTGCACAATCATCCTTCCGGCGATGTCAGTCCCAGTGAAAACGATATTTTGCTGACAAAAAGACTGAAAAAAGGCGGAGCGCTGCTGGGGATGGAGCTTAGGGATCATATTATCATATCCGAACTAAATTATTTTAGTTTTCTCTCTAAAAGCATGCTATAATGTACTAAACGGAAAGGAAGAGATAATATGTCATTATTCGGCAGAGATATCGGTATTGACTTAGGTACCGCAAATACCTTGATATATGAGCGAAACAAGGGAATTATATTAAGAGAACCTTCCATAGTCGCTATGGAATCCAAGACCAGAAAGGTTGTAGCGGTAGGAAATGATGCGAGGGCCATGCTGGGCAGGACTCCTCAGAATATCATCACCGTAAAACCGTTGAAAGACGGAGTTATAGCGGACTATCAGGGCACTTTAGGGATGCTCAGGGAGTTTATCCGCAAAGCCATAGGCAGGTCTCTTCTTTCAAAACCTTCCATGATTATATGCGTTCCCGCCGAAGTTACCAAGGTGGAGAGAAAAGCCGTAATAGAAGCCGGCCTGGAAGCGGGAGCCAAAGAGATATTCGATCCCGAAGAAAGCCTTATGGCCGCAGTAGGTGCCGGATTACCGGTATTTGAACCTACGGGCAATATGATAATAGATATCGGCGGCGGTACCACCGAAGTGGCGGTTATTTCCATGGGAAATATAGTTAACAGCAGGACCTTGCGTTCTGCCGGTGATACTTTTGATGAACTTATAACCCAATACATAAAGAGAAAGTACAGAGTAATAATCGGAGCCAGAACAGCCGAAGATTTGAAGGTGGGCATAGGTAATGCAACACCCTTTGATGAGCCCAAAAAAATGGTCATCAGAGGCAGAAATGCCGACCAGGGACTGCCGGTAAATCTGGAGGTAAGCTCGGAGGAAGTGGCCGAAGCCATGCATCCGGTTATTCTGGAAATATTGGAAGCGATAAGGGCTACACTGGAACTTACACCTCCCGAACTGGCTGCCGACGTTATGGCAAGCGGTATAGTACTGAGCGGAGGCGGTGCTCTGATATCGGGACTGGACAAATATTTAAGCGAGAAGACAGGACATATCCCCGTAAAAGTAGCAGACAAGCCGCTGGAGTGTGTGGCTCTGGGAACAGGCAAGATGCTGGATAAACTGGACTATTTTAAAGGTATTACAAAAGTATAAGGAGCAGGCTTGAAACTTCTGAAAAATAAAAAATTCCGGATAATACTGATAGTCGCGGTATTTGTTATTGTGGCGATATTGTCAATAAACAGATTCAGCGGTGTCAATATTATAAGGAATATTGTAACCATACCCGTATCATGGATTCAAAAAGGTATCTACAATATAGACCGGTATTTTACCGAGAAGAGATTTACAAGGAAGCAATATCAGGAACTGCTGGAAGAGAACAAAAATTTGCGGGCGGAAAACGAACAGCTGCGCGAAGACAATGCCGCCATGTCTTTATTGGAGGATAAAAACGAGTTGCTGAGGCAGGCTCTGTTACTTAAAGATATTTTTGAAGGTTATGACATAGTCGGAAGTAATATAATGGGATCGGATCCCGGAAATTTCGTATACAGGTATAAGATTGATATCGGTACAAGGGATAAAGTCAAGCCTGATATGCCGGTGGTTGCCGCAAACAATGCACTGTACGGAAGGGTATATTCCGCAACCTATACCACATCGGTAATTGTACCCATAATTGACGAGAATGCCGGTATAAGCGGCTGGATATCCAAGGAAAACGGCGGACATGTCAATATCAAGGGCGATATAAGATACAAAGAGAGAGGATTATGCCTTATTGAAAATGTATCGGATAATGTGGAACTGGTTGTGGGTGATGTTGTGGAAACCAGCGGTCTGGGAGGCATATATCCCAAGGGCATTCTGGTAGGAGTAATAACCGAGATTTTTTACGACGAGATAACCCATGAACGGTTCGGGGTATTACAGCCTTATGTGGATTTTAATTCCATCAGTACCGTGTTTGTCATGATGGAGAAGACGGAATAATAAGATGTATAATTACAGATGGTACGCATATGTACTTATAGCCATAGCCCTCATAATCGAACCGTTTATATCAAAATGGTTTTCCATAGGGGTTGCATACCCTGATATACTGTTGATACTGATGCTCATGCTTTCGATGGGGAAAAAAGATAATCAGATATTGATAGTTTCCGCCGCCACCGGCTTTGTATACGATATGCTGTACGGCAGATTTTTGGGACCTATGACCGTTCTTTTTTTCTTAAGAGGGTTGCTGACCATCGTAATAGGAAGAAGGTTTAAACAGGAAAATGTACTGATGCTTACCTTGATAGGATTTGCGATGGCGCTGGTGTCCAGAGTATACACAATAATATTAACCGTAGGATTTAAAGATTTCTTCAGAGCATTCGGTATGTTTATTGCGGATATAGTATTTTCCGCCCTGTATACCGCTGTTATAATCATGGTTATAACAACAGTAATGTTCTTGATATACAATTCCTACGGAAGAAGGAGCAAGAGGCTGCTATATGGAAAGAATAACCGCGATACTTAAAAATCGATATTTCATATTGGCGCTGATAATGCTTCTTATCATGGCGGTTTTTATAGGGAAACTCTATAAAATACAGATTATAGACGGAAAACTCTATATCAGTCAGGCTGCGGTCCGTATAGAAAGAGGATATGATATTCAGGCTGCAAGGGGTAATATTTATGACCGTAACGGTGTGCTGCTTGCATACAACCGGGAATGTCAGAATGTCTATCTTACAAAGGCATTTACAGCCAGTGCCAATCTCAATCCCACGCTTCTTTGTCTTTATGATCTGCTGACACAAAATAACGAAAGTTTCTTAAAAAGTCTGACATCGGTTCTGGAATATAACCAGGAATATGAGACATTCGTATTCAATGAGAACTGGACCGAGCAAGATCTTTTGACCTGGCAGACACGGCCAGACCTTTTTGCCCGTAACGAATCGGCCGTACAATACGATGCCAATGAATTCTTTAAATATCTTCGTAAGTATTTTTATGTGGACAGTTCCTATTCCGATCTGGATGCCTACAAAATAGTGACCATGAGATATGAAATACTCAAAATGAGACCGGACTATATATCGGGTTATGTTCATATAGCATCGGATGTATCGCTGGATACCGTGGCATATATAACGGAGAACAGCCATAAACTCGGAGGGGTATCATTACGGAAAAGTTATGTAAGAGCCTATACCGAAGATGCGGCAAAAGTGGCGCATATTATAGGTTATGTGGGGCTGGTGTCGGAACAGGAACTTAAAGCCGATGAAACGCTTTCGCCCGACTATATGATAGGCAAGATGGGAGTGGAGCAGTATTGTGAGAAATATCTTCGCGGTCAGGACGGATATGCCGTTGTGGAAACCGATGTTTCGGGAAAGGTGATATCGGTAGTGGAAGGCAAAAGGCCGATAAACGGCAACGATGTATATCTCACAATTGATATTGAGCTGCAAAAAGCTGCTCTGAATGCTCTGGAAGTCACTATTGAAGAAATTATAGCAAAAGCCGATAATGAAAAGAACTTCGGAGATGCCAATGCCGCAGTCGCCATAGTTATAGATGTGGATACCGGTGAATTATTGGTCTGTGCCAATAATAAATATTTTGATCCCTCATGGTTTGTCGATAATGATGAGCAATCGGTTGGAAAAAGGATGGAAACCATAACCGACGAGGTAAATACGCCTATGTTCAACAGAGCCATTCAGGCAATGTATACCCCCGGTTCCATTTTCAAACCCATAGTTGCCATTGCCGGTCTGGAGAGCAATACAATAACCGCCGAATCGCTGATTGAATGCAGAATGAAGGCGGAAATAGGGGAACACAATTTTACGTGTTTAAGTTGGCACGGAAAAATAAATGTAACCAAAGCTATAGAACAATCGTGTAACATATTTTTTAATCAACTGGGTGTGGATACAGGAATAGATACCATAGATGCATGGGCAAGAGCATTCGGATTCGGAGAAAAGACGGGTATTGACCTTCCCAATGAAAGCAGCGGAATTATCAGCGGTAAAGAGTATAAGATGCAGACATTCGGGGAAAGGTGGTGGCCGGCCGATACCGCACAAACGGCAATAGGACAGTTGTATAACAACTTCACCCCGATTCAGATAGCAAGTTATACGGCCACTTTAGCTTCGGCAGGTAAGAAATATACCCCGCATGTAGTATTAAAGATTGTGGATGAGTCCGGTGATATTGTATACGAAGGGGATAAATCCTATACCGATATAGGGATGTCAAAAGAAACCGACGCTACTATACGTCATGCCATGGAGCAGGTTGCTAAAGAAGGTACCGCAAGCAGAATATTTTCTAAATATCCTTTAAGGGTTGCAGCCAAAACAGGAACGGCGGAAACGGGATGGGAAGTGGATTCTTCTTCCAACGGTCTTTCCATAGCCTACGCACCTGCAGATAACCCCGAGATTGCCGCTTGTGTTGTAATAGAAAAAGGCGTGTGGGGTTCCTACACCGTTCCGGCTTTAATGAGAATATTCAATGAATATTTCGATATTCAACCGGAAGAAGAGATAATAGATGATACTTTGGTTACAAATGAACAGTAAAGGAGGAAAATCCGGTCACCGCGGGTGCTTGGATTATACGTTATGAAAGGTCTCATTCATGTTTATACGGGAGAGGGTAAAGGCAAAACCACGGCATGTACAGGTGCCGCAATAAGAGCGGCCGGGTCCGGGATGAAAGTATATTTTGTACAATTCCAGAAGGGATTTGACAGCAGCGAACTGAATATACTGAGAAAGACCGAGAATATTGAAGTAAACAGGATATGCACTTTTACCAAGTTCTATTTCTATATGAAAGAGCAGGAAAAAGCACTTTATACAAAAGAACATAGAGAGGCTTTCAATCAACTCGGAGAGAATATTAAAAAGCAACCTCTGAAGTATGACATGCTGGTTCTGGATGAAATCTTAGGTGCGGTTAAATTGGGTATTATAGCGGAAGATTCACTTTCGGATTTTCTTAAAACAAAGCCTGCGCATCTGGAGGTTCTGTTAAGCGGAAGAGATGCATCGGAAAATATCATTAATCTTGCGGATTATGTGTCGGATATAAAGTGTGTGAAACATCCTTACAACAGTAATATTGCCTCCAGAAAAGGTATAGAATATTAATAAGGTAATATGGAATACATGGCAGAGGGTTATAAATGATTTGCATATCGGATAAATGGAAAGATTACGAGTTATTGGAAACCGGTGACAAAGAAAAGACCGAAAGATGGGGAGAATATATCTTGCGAAGACCCGACCCGCAGTGTATCTGGCCTTATCCCGCAGACAGTAATATAAAACCCCACGGGGTATACAATCGCTCCTCTACCGGCGGAGGAAGCTGGCAGTGGAAGAAATCTGTTCCGGAAAGATGGCAGATAAGTTACGGACCGCTTAAATTTCATGTGGAGCCTACCGGTTTCAAGCATACCGGATTGTTTCCCGAACAGGCATATAACTGGGATTTTCTTACCGATAAAATAAAGGATGAGTATAAGGCAAGAGAGGGTAAAATCAATGTCCTGAATCTTTTTGCATATACAGGCGGTGCCACGGTGGCCTGTGCATATGCAGGCGCTTCGGTGTGTCATGTGGATGCCGCCAAAGGTATGGTTGCGCGGGCAAAGGAAAATGCCCGGTTATCGGGATTGGCGGATGCCAAGATAAGATACATAGTGGACGATGCCGTAAAGTTCATAAAAAGGGAAATTAACAGGAATAATAAATACGATATAGTGATAATGGATCCGCCTTCCTACGGAAGAGGGCCCAAAGGGGAGATGTGGCAGGTGGAAGACAGCTTATATAACCTCATATATTTATGTATGCAGGTGTTAAGCGATACGCCTTCGGTTTTCATGGTTAATTCCTACGCATCGGATATATCGGCAACCGCCATAGAAAACATACTGGAACTGACTGTAAACAGTAAATATCCCGGCATTATTACATCTTATGAATTGGGATTGAAACAGTCGAACAGTTCGGTTATTCTGCCTTGCGGATATACAATAAGATGGGAGAGCAAGTGAATATATTATACGAGGACAATCATATAATAGTCGTGGTAAAAGCAGCCGATCAGCCCGTTATGCAGGATGCTTCCGATGATTATGATCTTCTTACCGAGGTTAAGGACTATATTAAGATTAAATACAATAAACCGGGAAATGTTTATGCGGGACTTGTGCACAGGTTGGACAGACCGGTAGGCGGGGTAATGGTTTTTGCCAAGACATCCAAAGCGGCTTCCAGATTAAGTGAACAGATAAGAAACAATGTGATTACAAGAAAATATATGGCCGTAGTATCGGGAAGAATGAGTAAGACAAGCGATACATTGGAAAACCTTATCTGTAAAGATAAGGATAAGAGGATGTCGTTTGTTTCGGACACAACATGTAAAGAAGCCAAACTTGCCAGACTCAGTTATACCGTATTAAAGACGGTTGGCGATTATTCATTGCTGGATATTGAGTTGGATACCGGCAGACATCATCAGATAAGAGTACAGCTTGCAAATATAGGGCATCCGATTTACGGAGACATGAAGTACGGCAAAGGACCCAAAGGCAATATCGCTTTGTTTTCCTACAGTCTGGAACTTATTCATCCCGTTACAAAAGAGATAATGAAATTTACTGCCGAGCCGGACTACACCAAAGCGCCCTGGCCTCTGTTTAAATAGTCGATTTTTTCCGATATTTCTTCTTTTGTCACAGCGGTCAACCCGTTGAATTGTTTTGTCAACGCACTCTTCATCAGTCTTACGCCTTCGTCATAATCGCCTTGTGAACAGTAAACCAATGCGGCATTGTAGTATGCCTCGGGAAAATTCAGCGGCTCGCTCAATAATTCGTCATACATTCTTCTTGCCCGGTCGGTATCGCCTATAAGGAAATATGTGTATGCCAGATTATCTTTTATACCTTTGCTCCCGGAGTTATATTCATATGCCTTTTTATTGACCTGTAGCGCCTTATTCAAGTCATCGGAATATGTGAGCACGGTACCGTAAGACACATACAGGCTGGTGGATTCGAATTTTGAAGCTATCTTATCAAAGAGTGCTACCGATTGTTCTGTTTTTCCGGTTTTCCACAAAGCTAAAGCTTCATTGGAGGAAAAAGCGATATACTGATCTTCGGTCATGTAACGATTGCGGTTGTCTTCGGTTATCTCCAAAGCTTTATCGTATTTACCCGCTTTCAACAACATATATATGAATATATTGGCGGTGTCTATTGTGGAGTTTTTAATCTTATATGCTTTATAGGCGGGTTTTAAGGTTTTTTGCAGTTCACCCTTCTTATCGAAATATCCCGTCTGTATCAGATAGATATTTTCCAACTTTATATACACAAAGACCGCAAGATATATTAAAAGAACTATCCCGAATATGAGCCATTTTCCTATCAAAGCAAATACAAGACATATTATGGGGAATGCGGCAAACAGTAATATATTTATTAAAAGTTTCTTTCTGTTTATTTTTTTCTCGATTTCGCTGTCGGTATTCATTGCTATCCTTTTTCATAAACAATCTTACTATATTATACCGTAAAAATCATTGTTTATCTCATATTAATATTTTCCATCAAACTATACACAAATCAACCTGAAGGGTTGGAATATATAAATACCTTAAGTGGCAAATATTGATATTAGTTAACGGGACATATAGAATATAGATATACGGAGGAGAAACGGTGCGTTTATGTAAAAACTGCGGAACCAACAACAGTTTCGGTTCCAGGTATTGTGAAGAGTGCGGACAAAAGCTGGAGATTAAGCTGGAGTTTCCGAAAATAAAGAAACCCGTACAGATTAATAAAAATGCAATAATCACTTTATTGATTTTGGCTGTCATAATCACTCTGCTTGTACTGCTTATCTCTTCGTCCGGCAGAATCGAACAGTCTCTGGATTTATACTTCAGCGGTCTGCAAAAGAATCAGATGGAGCGATTCATTGATGCTTTTCCGCCTCAGGTGGAGAAAATATTTACACACGGAAGCAAGATAGATAATATAAAGCATGAAGATTTCCGGATGACATTCGATGAGGATTATGCGGATAATCTTGCCCGATTCGGTAACCGGTTCCGGGTCAGATATACCGTTAAGGTAAAGGAATATTGGTCTAAAGAAGAAATCAATTCACGGAAAATCCAATTATATGATATCTGGGGTATCCCCAAAACATCGGTTAAAGATATAATTACCGTTAATCTTCGGGTAACTCTCAGAGGTGACAGACAGGAGCAATCATATACAATGGCTCTGGATATGGTTAAAATACGCGGCAGATGGTATGTCTATCCCGATTATGATGCTTTTATGCATACCAAACCGTAATTTTCCGAGTAATGTTTTTTACAACGAAGCTAAAGTAGAAAAGGAAAACCAGAAGAATCTTCACTTTAAAAATAGAGAAACGTGTGCTATACTGTAAAAAGTTGATGATTAAAATAATTAGTAAAGCAAGGATAACTTAGGATTTTTCAAAACTGTCGGAAATTGTTAAACGAAAGGGTATGGTTCTATGGGGTTACTTTCACTTAAATGTCCAAGCTGTGGTGCTAATTTAAATGTAAAAGAAGGCAGAGATGATTATTTCTGTCAATATTGCGGTGCGAAACTTGAATATGCGAAACAAAGAATTGAGTTGTCCGGAACCGTAAATGTATCAGGAATGGCGAACGAAGCAACATTATTGGAAAGAGCTTTCTTATATGCTGAAGATAGTAATTTTAATGATGCAAAAGTTTATTTCAATAAGGTTTTGGATATAAATCCTCGGAACGCAAAAGCATACATGGGACTTTTGATTTGTAAACTCGGAATCAGGACAATTGATGACCTGCAAAATTATGATTATCCTATATCTCAACATGAAGAATATCAGAAAGCGGTTCGCTTTGCCGGTTTAAAAGAAAAGCAACAATATGATTCGTTAAATACATCTCTCTTGGAAAGGTATATATCAATGATGTCTTCCAGAAGGGCGGAAATAGAAGAGTTGAATAATAAGATAATTAGTGATAAAAAAATCGGAAACGATAATAGAATAAACATTTCAAGATTAAAGGCAAAAGAAACCATACTACTCACGATATTAATTATCATTATTATTCTTGATTTGCTTTCTGTTACAGGAATAATTTTGGAACCTCCTTTCGCAATAATATTCTTAGTTATATTAGGAATTCCTGCATTTTTTGTCATTAGAGCATTGATTAGAACAAAGAAAAGAATTAAAGAAGCTGCTAATGATAATATTAATCTTTTCAGATGTATAATGGATAATGAAGTAAAGATTAAAACTTTGAAAAAAGAGTATAATGACGCAAGTATAGGCATTGACTTACAGGGATAAAGAAATAAAACAGAATCGTAGAATTTAGGAGCGTGTTTTAACCATGTATTCTACAGTAAATATAATAACATGGAGTGACAACCACATGGATATTGAAAGAATTAAAATAGAGTATATGCCTAAAATTACCGACGACCAGCTGTATGATTTCTATGTGAGAAACGATATTTGTGAAGCCGGACACGGTAAGGAAGCTGCGGTGAAACCTCTGAAATATAGTCCGTATATGGTAGGTGCCTTCTACGAGGGGAAACTGGTGGGAATAGTAAGAGCGGTATTCGACGGTTTGACAGCCGTTATAATGGAGTTCTGTTTGGAGTTGGAATTACAAGGCGACAATTTGCAATATGATAACGGTTCCATAATAGAAAAAGACCGATACGGTATAGCAAAGGAAATGGGCATCTTACTGATAGACGAGTTGAGGAAAATAGGGAATACTTTTGTTTCCGCAGTAATTTTGCAACATTCCGAAAAAGCCTTATACAGTTCCATCGGTTTTAAATGTAATGAAGGACATGCGGAATATATTATAGATGAGCGTCCGTATGTGTTATCGGAAATTGAATAGCAAATCTGTTGAAATATAACGTTTTAATTCGGGACACCTTTTTAATACGGGATATTGCACAGAAACATATTTTTGTGTTATTATAAATAAGTACTTAATAAATATATAGAGAGGGGTAGCAAATTATGAAATGTGTAAAATGTGGCAATGAATTGGAAGCCAATACAAAATTCTGTGCAAGTTGCGGAACAGCTGTAGAACAGGCTAAACCGGCTGCTAAAGAAACGGCCGAGCAGAAGAAGCCTGCTGCAAAACCTGCAACAAAAGCTGCTGATAAACCTGCGGAAAAGCCTGCTGCAAAACCGGCAGAAAAACCTGCGGCAAAGAAAGCTGCTGAAAAGCCTGCTGAAAAACCTGCAGAAAAACCTGCGGGAAGTGCCGGTTTCTGCAATAACTGCGGAGCGGCTTTGGAACCGGGAGCAAAATTCTGTGCCGGATGCGGAGCGGGAGTAGGTGCTCCGGGAGCGGCAGCGGGACCGACGCCTTTTGCTGCAATGCCACCCGTTCAACCGCAGAAAGGTGCGAAGGAAACTTTTGAAGATATTAACAGGACTCCGGATACTACCGATGAGTATGATCCCGAAGAAATAGAGATGTTCAAACGTATCACCGTAGTTGCATATCTCGGCTATCTTGTTCTTATTCCGTGGATTTGTTTCCCGAAAATAAAATATGTAAGATTTCATTCAAATCAAGGTTTGATACTTGCTATTTTAAATACCATATTCGGAGCTATTACGAGTATTTTAAGTGCCCTTTCAAGAGCTCTTCTTGTTAATGTTCGTTGGCTGGGTATAATTTTTTCAATTCTTACCGCTATAATTTCGCTTGCAGGCGGAATAGTAATTATATACCTTATTGTTGTAGGTATTATAAATGCAGTAAAAGGAAGAGCGAAAGAATTACCGCTTATCGGAAAAATAAGACTTCTGAAATAATACGGTTAGTATTTTGAAGCCGTAACGGAAAAAGGAATTCCCGGTTGCAGAATTAAACTTCTGTAATCGGGATTTTTTGCTTACCGCTGAGGAGTTTCTTCTAAAATATTGACATATTTATTTGCTCATGGTACAGTTGTGGAAAATAAATTCAAGGAGTTGTGAATGGCGGATTTATCCGTGAACATCATTATAAACATAGTATCGGCACTGTCAGTCATCATTGCAGTCATTGCGTTGTATGCCGTAGGTGAATCATATAAGCAAAGTCAGGGGGAACAAACCGTATAACCCGAAAAAAGCAAAAGTGACAATCCTACAGAATACAAAGACTGTAGGATTTTTTAAAACAGGAGGAAGCTTTGAAAGCGACGGGAACAAAAGTAATAATAGAAACGCTCATAGAGCAGGGATGCGACACCGTATTCGGCTATCCCGGAGGGGCGGTGCTGAGTATTTATGACGAATTATACGGGCACAGTGACAGAATCCGTCATATAACCTGTGCTCATGAACAGGGGGCTGCGCATGCAGCCGATGCATATTCCAGAGTAACGGGAAAAGTCGGAGTGGTAATAGCCACTTCGGGTCCGGGCGCCACCAACCTTGTAACAGGAATAGCTAATGCTTATCTTGACTCGTCACCGGTTGTCGCCATTACCGGTAACGTACCTCTTTCATTGCTGGGAAAAGACAGTTTTCAGGAAGTGGATATAACAGGGATAACAATGCCCGTAACCAAGCACAACTATATAGTGAAGGATGTAAACGAGCTTGCCAATCTTATAAGGGAGGCGTTTTTTATTGCTCAATCGGGAAGACCGGGACCGGTATTGATTGATGTTCCCAAGGATGTCCAGACTGCAGTCTGTGATTTTGAACATAAGAAAGTTATAAAAAAGAAGAGAGTCTGTTCGGCTACGGAAGAGCAACTTCTAAAGGCGACCGAGCTGATTTCCCAATCAAAGAAACCGTATATATATTGCGGCGGAGGTGCGGTAATATCACAGGCGGGTAAGGAAATAGCAAAATTGGCCGAAAGAATAGATTCTCCCATAGGTTTTTCCATGATGGGTCTTTCGGCAGTATCGGCCGATAACCCTTATTGGCTGGGAATGACGGGAATGCACGGCAGATTTGCCTCCACAAAAGCACATTCCGAGGCGGATCTCATAATAGCCGCCGGAGTACGTTTTTCCGACCGTGCAACGGGTAACAGATCCAAATACACACAAAATGCTAAGGTCATTCATATTGATATCGACCCCGCGGAGATAAATAAAAATATTGAGACACATTGCAGCTTAGTCGGGGATGTCGGAACTGTTGTCACGAAGCTTCTGGACAAAGTGGAGAAAAAAACAAATACACAATGGATGGATGCCGTGCAAAAGATGAAAGACCTAAAGGAAATGCGGTCTTGCAAAGATTCGGTAATGCATCCTGAGGATATTATCGAAAAGGTAATGGAATATACGGATGCAAGCACAATTGTAGCAACCGATGTAGGTCAGCATCAGATGTGGGTTGCACAGTATTACAGGTTTAAAAAACCCCGTACGCATCTTACTTCCGGAGGATTGGGTGCAATGGGTTTCGGAATGGGAGCGGCTATAGGAGGCTGTGTGGCATCGGGAGGCAAAAGAACGGTACTGTTTACCGGAGACGGTTCTTTCGGTATGAATCTTATCGAGTTGGCCACCGCGGTAACATATAAGTTGCCGTTGGTTATACTCATATTCAACAACGGTGTCTTAGGTATGGTAAGGCAATGGCAACATGCGTTTTTTGACAGCAGATACTCACATACCACACTGGACAGAAAGACCGATTTTGTAAAGCTTGCCCAAGCATTCGGGGCATCGGGATACAGAGCAACCGATATAAAGACGCTGGACGAAGCATTAAAGAAGGCTTTTAGTACGCAAGGACCGGCGGTAATTGACTGTGTGATTGATAAAGAAGAAAAAGTTTATCCCATGATACCGCCCGAGGGATCAATAGATGATATTATAACAAGGTAGCAAGAGGTGCATTATGAAACAAGGACAATTCATATTAAGCGTATTGGTAGCAAATCATGCCGGAGTTCTTACCAGAGTATCCGGACTGTTTTCCAGGAGAAACTATAATATAGACAGCTTGAACGTAGCTGTTACCGAAGATCCGCTCTTCTCCAGAATGACCATAATAGCCAGAGGAGATCAGGCGGTAAGGGAACAGATAACCAAGCAGTTGAGCAAACTTCAGGATGTAAAGAAGATTGAGCTTCTCACTCCGGAAAAAACCGTCTTAAGAGAGCACCTGCTTATAAAAATAAAGGTAACAAAGAAGACAAGAGGCGAAATAGTGGAATCGGTAAACATTTTCAGAGGCAGGGTAGTGGACTTCAATATTGATGCACTGACCGTGGAAGTTACCGGCGAATCGGATAAACTGGATGCATTTATAAAGTTCGTGTCTCAGTTCGGAATTCTGGAGATGTGCAGAGCCGGAGCATTGGCGGTAAAACGCGGAGCCGGAAATGATAACAAGGAGGAAGAATAGGAAGCGTATTATGGTCGGAAGAAGAATTGAAATTTTAGATTCTACATTGCGGGACGGTGCCCAGAGTGAAGGCATATCTTTTTCCGTCAGCGACAAACTTAATATAGTCAAAGCACTGGATTGCTTCGGTATAGACTATATTGAAGCGGGAAACCCGGGGTCCAATCCCAAAGATATGGATTTTTTCCAGCAGGCTGCCCGACTGCAACTGAAACACGCTAAGTTATGTGCATTCGGAAGTACCTGCCGAACAGGTATCCACCCCAAGGATGATAAGAATATCCGTGCCCTTATAAACACAGGATTGGATACGTTGGTGATATTCGGGAAAGCGTGGGATTTGCATGTTAAGAAAGTATTGAACATATCGCCGGAAGAAAACCTTAAAATAGTGGAACAGACCATATCCTATTTAAAATCACTGGGAAAATACATTATTTTCGATGCCGAGCATTTCTTTGACGGATATAAATCCGATGCCGATTATGCCTTAAAAGTGTTGGAATATGCGGTGAAGGGCGGAGCCGATGTATTGACTTTGTGTGACACAAACGGCGGAAGCCTACCCGATGAAGCGGAAAAGATTACAAAGGCGGTGGTGTCGCTATTTCCTCATTGTAAAATTGCGATACACTGTCATAACGACACCGGATGTGCCGTTGCAAACAGCCTTATTGCCGTCAATGCCGGTGCCGGTATGATTCACGGTACTTTTACGGGAATAGGAGAGCGGTGCGGAAATGCCGACCTTTCTATAATATTGCCCAATCTGAAACTTAAGATGGGTTATGAATGTAACGGAGATATTTCACAACTTTATTCGGTAGCCAGAAGAATTGCCTATATATCCAATACACAGATCGATAATAACAGACCGTATGTCGGAAAATCCGCATTTGCACATAAAGGCGGTATGCATGCCGACGGAGTACTGAAAGTGCACAGCAGTTTTGAGCATGTGGATCCCGAATCGGTAGGTAACAAAAGAAAGTTCTTAATGAGTGAAGTTGCGGGCAGAAGTACGCTTATTACGAAAGCTTCCGCAATAGTGCCCAATCTTACCAAAGATTCGAAGGAAGTATCAAAGATATTGGAAAAACTCAAGGAAATGGAGCACTACGGGTATCAGTTTGAAGCTGCGGATGCATCTTTTGAGTTACTTGTCAAGCGAACCGTGGGATTGTATAAGCCGCATTTCCATCTTGTTCTGTACAAAACAATGAGTGAATTTCCCGTACCTACGGGAGGAATGCCCGCTTCGGCAACCATAAAAGTGGAAGTTGACGGCAAAGAAGAGATAACGGCGGTAATGGGAAACGGTCCGGTAAACGCATTGGATCTGGCATTGAGAAAGTCGTTAACCGTATTTTTCCCTGCCATTAAAGAAATACAGCTCATGGACTATAAGGTGCGCGTACTGGAAGAAAACAGTACTACAGCGGCTAAAGTAAGGGTACTTATCGAAACATCCGACGGCAAGAAGAGTTGGTCGACAATAGGAGTATCCAACGACATAATTGAAGCAAGCCTTATAGCCTTGGTGGACTCTATAGAGTATAAGCTTTCGATGAACGAATAAGATTATAAAATAGCACTACCGCATTTTCCGCAGAATCTGGTGCCCGGTTTAAAGGGTGTACCGCAGTTTTTGCATACGTTTAACGGCGGTAAGGTTGCAGATGTTGCAGGTGCTCCGCATACTCCGCAGAATTTGGCTCCGGGTTTGAACGGGGTATTGCATCTGGGACAAACATTGGACGCCGCTGCTGTTGAAGCACCGCAGTAAGCACAGAATTTTGCTCCCGCAACCAGCGGATTATTACATCTGGGACAGGTATTGGACTGCTTAGGGGTAGCGGGTTTTCCGCATCCGGCACAGAATTTCGCTCCCGGTACAAGTGCCGCACCGCAGTATGCACAGGAAACGGAAGCACTCTGCACTTTTGGAACCTGCGCACCGCAACCCGAACAAAACTTTGCATTTTCTTTCAATAATGTACCGCATTTAGAACAATTCATAAGCTCCCCCTTGTAATCAAAACATTCTTAATACAATTATTTTAACAGATTTCAACTTGAATTCAATATCCATGAGCATTACGAAAAGTCCGATAGGCACGCTTTGCCTTTCAAAATGTTCGTTGTATATAGTTTAACTCAGCATTTCTTCGGCATAACATATTTGTCTTTTCAGTTTATCCTTTTTTTCAAAGAGTTCCGTAACAGTGTTGATAGTCTTCTTTCTTTGCTGCTCCATTTCCTGCTTGATCCTTGCCTCTTTCTTCATCAGATGCTTATGTATGAAATATGAAACAAAGGAAATTGCCGAAATGACAAATCCGGCTATGGAAATTCCGGTTAAGACTCCGACTTTACCTAATATACCGGCCATTAACAATAATACGGAAACAGCAGTGAGTGTGATTATAAAAGGAAGCGTAGTACTTCCGCATTTTCTGGCATGATTGTTATACCTTAAATCCGATTGTTTGATTTTGACTGCTAACATACTGATTGTGTTTTGCAGGTTAAATGTTTCCGCTTCCGTTATCTTTAACTGATGTGCCCACTGCTCTTTATCCAAAGACAGTTGGCTGTGAAACTTATAAACACCCTGATTATATGTTCTCCATGTCTGCTCCAACTTATCTAAAATGTCGGCAGGAGCAACATTAAATGTACAATTGACAAAATGCTTTATATCCTCTACATCCGTTCTGCTTATTTCCAGGGTACCGAAATCATCTGTTTTTACACGAACTAATCCCCACCAGCCCCTGTAATCACCGGGAGCATCGTTGGCAACACTGTGGAACAGCTCATGTGCTTTGTCAACTTTATTGTGTTTCTTGAAAAATATTTCCGCATTTTTAAGACGTATTTCTATAGATTTCTCGTCATGAATATGTACATCGGCTTTTTCTATTTTATATTCATAGTATGTTTTGTAATTGATAATGGCTTTCTCGGTTACAAAAGCGGTATTGCAGTTGGGGCATATTGCTGCATCCTTGGTACTGTCAATTTGCAGATTTGCCCCGCATTGGGTGCATTTTGCGGCTACTAACGGCATAGGAAACTCCTTTATTTATCATTTTGAGTGTATACAATTGCTGTCAAATTGTCAACAAAAAGCCACTGTTATAATGACTGCTTATTGTCTGTTTTAACAATGTGAAAATGTGTTATTAAAAAAGAACCGCTCTGCTGAACGGTTCTTTCGTGTATTATCTCTTGTCAATCAGATTATGGCCTGTAATACAAAGTTGAGTATGAACAAGGCCGAAGCAACCCATAATACCGGTGATATGTCTTTAAACTGTCTCTTGCAAACTTTGACTATCAGGTAGAAAATGAAGCCCATTGCAATACCCGTTGTGATGGAGTAGGCAAGTGCCATGAATATACCTGCAAAGAAAGCCGGTATTGCTTCTTCCAGTTCCGACCATTGAATTTCCTTGAATGAGGAAAGCATCATTATACCTACTACCACAAGTGCGGGAGCAGTTGCCGCTCCGGGAATGGAACTGATAAAGGAAGCAAAGAATGCGCTTAATGCAAAACATATTGCAACTACAACACTCGTAAGACCGGTACGTCCGCCGACTGCTATACCTGCCGCACTCTCCACATAAGTGGTGGTGTTGGATGTGCCGAATATAGCTCCGATGGATGTTGCGGTTGCGTCTGCAAATAAGGCTTTGTCCATTTTGGATTTGAATCCCGAGCTGGATTCCATTGCTTTTTCGTCTTCTTCACTGAATATTCCCGTCTGACGTCCCGTTCCGATAAATGTTCCTATCGTGTCGAAAGTATCGGACAAGCTCATTGCGAAAATTGTAATAAGAACAATGGGCAATTTTGAAACATCGGAGAACAGTGAACCCAGTCCCTCTTTTGTGAATATAACGCCGAGTGTTGTAGGTAACACATTAACGGCATCAATGAAACTTACTTTGTCCGCAGATGTTGTTACTCCTAACGGAATACCGATAAGTGTTGCGGCTACTATTCCGATAAGTATTGCACCCTTTACCTTGAGCAGAAGAAGTACTATCGTAAGAACAAGACCTATAATAAATACATATATAGCGCCCGTATTAATTACCGACATGGACGGTACTCCGGCACCGAAATTAATGGCACCTACATTCAATAATCCGATGTAAGCGATGAATATTCCGATACCGCCGCCGATAGCATTCTGAAGGCTCTTCGGTATGGCTTTTATAATATGCTTACGAATTTTAGTTACCGTGATAAGTATGTTTATTACTCCGCAGATGAAAACCATGGACAATGCATGTTGCCATGAAAAACCGTAAGTAAAACATACGGTAAATACGAAAAGAGCGTTTAACCCCATTCCGGGAGCCTGTGCATACGGAACATTGGCAACAAGACCCATTATCAGTGTACCGATTATCGACGCAATAATGGTTGCAAGGAAAACAGCTCCCCATTCCATTCCTGCCAGCGATAACATTGCCGGGTTAACAGCGATAATATATGCCATTGTAACGAATGTTGTCAGACCCGCCAAAATCTCTGTTGACACTTTTGTGCCATTTTCTTTGAGCTTGAACATTTTTTAAATCCCCCTTTTGAATTTAATATACTGCAAGTATATTATATGGTGATAAATTGTCAATATAAAAGACGTAAAAAACAATTCATTTTTTTAAAATTCCACAATATGTAGTTATATGACATAGTCAAAAACGATACATATTGATTTTTGCTGTACTCAATGAAATTTGCGGTTGTACAGAGGATTTTTCTTTAAAAAATTTTTGAAAACAGAAAAAGACCGTAACTCCTGTGAAGTTACGGCCTTAGGTTTTTACAACAAATCGGATTATTGTCCTCTTGCGTTAAAGTCCTAACAGATATAGTTCATTGCAATGGAAAGTCTATGCAAATAAATGAAAGGTCCCACTATAATAAGTGATCCTAATACACCCCAAAGCCAATATGTATTGGCATTGAATGTGTAAGCTATGTTCCTGTGAGCAAGAGCCCAACCGACACGATTACTCATTTTATGTATCCAGACTATACCGCCTATTCCTGCTGTAAGAGGAGCTATCAACAGTGCCAAAAGAACAAAGTGCATTGTTTTCTTACCGTCATACGGAGAACAGGTAGTGTTCAGATCCCTGCCTACCTTGTAAAAATATACAATACCGTATATTCCGAGTGTGACGATACTGAGGAGAATAAATCTTCCTAAACTTCTATTTGTTTGTAGTGGTGTTACTTGCATTACATATACCCCCTTTGTTATTTTATATAACCACCTGTTTATACTAAAAGTATACGTTTATTAAAAACTTGTGTCAATGTTTTTACACAATTTTCCGTTATAGTCCCAATCTTCGCAATGAATGTATAAAATACAGCATTGTGGAGGAATACCAGTTACCGCAAGATGAAGGCTCTCCCGTAATGGGGTGAAGTTCCTGCCCGAAATTCAGTTTATCGGTCAGGCACCATGCCGTTATCCATTTTTTCATGTTGTCTTCCAGTTGCTCGGAGAAACCGTATTTATCCATCCATCTCAATGACCGAAGAGCTACCAGTCCCTGTGAATAAAAGCCCCATGAATTACCTTGTCTGTTCTGTATCCATAACGGGTCGGATATGGAAACCGCGGGGTAGGGGTAAGGAGTTTTGAATTCTTCAGTATTGTCAAGGTATTTGCTGAAAATACTTTTAGCCATATCTACATCCAATACATTTTCACAGAACAGATTGGTTATTGAAATTGATTTACACTTTATTTTATTCCCGTGCCTGTCGACATCATAAAAAAAGTCATCCTGCTCGTCATAACATATCTCCAGTATTTTTTTCTTGACCTCACGTGCGGCTTGTTTCCAATCATGAGCTTCCTGCTCAAGTCCCAGTTTTCCGGCCATTACCGCAAGTGCCGTCTTAGAGCCGTAAAAAACCGCATTCATGTCGGGTGTTATGTGAGGAAGCGAGTGGTCGTCATGCGGGTAATCCTTTGCATCTTCGGAGATGTTGCCTTTATACTTAATATTTGCAAACCTTCCGCTGTTATCATGTCCCGTGTCAAATCCGCAGAACATTTCAATCAGACCGGTTTTCATGGTCATTCTGTTTTGGGTAAGCCAGTTATCCCACTTTTTGCATCTGTCATAACACTCCGCCAGAAGTTCCATATTATTATTCTGTATGCATGTCTCCAAGCACAGTCTGGCAAAGGACAGACATTCCTGAATCTGGCTGTATCCTATCTTGTTCTTGAATTTGTTACCTTTCTCGGGATCTATTACATAGCAGGGGAACTGTCCGTCGGGTTTTTGCCTGTCCAGAAACAGCCTTATCTGATGCACCGATACGGTCGGATCGGTTTTGTCATAGTTTACCCAGGATACCGCATCATAGACATGTTCCAACCATACACCGGGGTATGTGTCGGATATGAGAAAGACATTGCCTTTTGAACCCGCCATTTTTTTAAGATGGTAGTTATAGATTCTGTCCAGAACCGACTCTTTCTTTTCCCGTATCAATTGTTTTGAAGGCATCTGCATTTCCATTTATTTTCCTCAAGTTTCTTAATTTTGACCATAATCAATTCTAATTAATAACTGATTATGTGTCAATGAGGACCAAGTCGAATTTGTTACCTTGAAAGTCTATGTTTATCAGCCGGTAAACGGTAAAAGTGTATAATATAGATAAGGAGAGTGATTAGCAAAGAACTATATCATAAAATACACATGGAATTTCAGGTTTTAATACATCCCGACGAATTATCATATGAGTGGATTGACAGGGCTATAGCAAACGATATAGATGCGATAGGTATTCACCCCGTGGGAGGATACAGGGCTCGGGAGAGTCTTGCAGATTTGGTGGAAAGATTTAAAGACAATGATTTTACCGACCTTATAGATTATGCATCGGACAACGGTATAAAAATAGAGTACGAAATGCATGCGGCTTCCTACCTTATGCCAAGAGAGCTTTTTTCCACTCACCCCGAGTATTTCCGAGTAGATGAAACAGGTCACAGAAACAACGATGCAAACTTTTGTGTTTCAAACCAAGAAGCGTTGCAATATGTGAGTAATGCGGCAGCAATCCTGGCATCCGGACTTTACAAAAGTTCGGACAGATACTATTTCTGGTTGGATGATGTTAAGAATAAGAAGTGTATGTGTGAGAAATGCCGCAATCTTTCCATGTCCGACCAACAAATGATATTCATTAATGCTGCATTAAAAGAAATTCAAAAAAGTAATCGGAAAGCCAAGATGGCATATCTTGCATATTTTGACTGTATAACACCTCCGCAAAAGATAAAACCTGTTAAAGGAGTTTTTGCGGAATATGCTCCTATGGGGAAATATGTGTCCGAAACGCAAACACAGGAAAACTCTAAAATAAATGAAGAAAGCGATATCAACAATCTGTTTTCCGTTTTCTCAAAGAGCAACTCCAAAGTGTTGGAATATTGGCTGGATAACTCCATGTTTTCCAACTGGACCAAGCCGGAGAAGAAGTTTGTTCCTGACAATAAAATGATAAAAGAAGATATAGAGAAATATCATTCATTGGGATTTGAATATATTTCAAGCTTTGCCTGCTATCTCGGACCTCAATACACAAAGCTGCACGGGCAACCGGATTTGTCGGCTTTTTTCCGATGTGTTGAGAAGTATAAAGGGTAGAGATAAAAAAGATAGAAACCAAGTGTAGGGATATATATAGGGAGAGTAAAAAAAAGAACACCTCACGGTGTTCTTTTTGGTGGAGAGAGATGGATTTGAACCATCGAAATCATAGATAACAGATTTACAGTCTGCCCCCTTTGGCCACTCGGGAACCTCTCCGTACACTGTTTTATATTGGCGACCCGGATGGGGCTCGAACCCACGACCTCCAGCGTGACAGGCTGGCATTCTAACCAACTGAACTACCGGGCCAATGGTGACCCTTAGGGGACTCGAACCCCTGTTACCGCCGTGAAAGGGCGATGTCTTAACCGCTTGACTAAAGGGCCACAAAAAACAGCAATGCGTATTTTATAATACATCTATATGCAATGTCAAGCATAAAATGGCTTTTGTCTTGTTATTCCGGAGTATACTCTTTTCGTCTGTTGGGACAGTTTTTTCTTTGGCAGTACTGGCAGTTTACATAATCCTTGTCTGTAATAAACGTCAGTCCGGATACCGATTTGTGGGGAAGCATGAGAAAAGAGGGGGTTAAGGTAACACCTGTGTCTTTTATTTCTTCTTTCATTATCTCAAAAAGCTGTGCCTGACCGGATATAGGCCAGTCCACTGTGGAACCGGGATTGACACTTGCGGTTTTTTTAAGGTCATATGTATTCTTCATATCACGATTCAGACATCTGATTGCCGTATGTAAGAGCTTCTCCATTATATAATCTATCCAATAGCCTACAAAAGGATCGGAAATGCTTTTGGAATACTCATGTACTTCGTGACCGCAGGTGGCGACATAGGGGTATACATATCCGGTATGTCTTAAGTTCTTTGCGGCTATTCTGCTGTTAATGATAACATCCTCAATGCGTACCCAATCATCGTCTATTCCGGTTATTTCCTTTTTGGTAAAAAGATATTTGGGACATGCGATGCTTATGCACTTATCATATACTTCATTGAATTCATCAATATCATCTTCCGATATTCTTAATCTTTTTATGATATCTTCTTTGTCAATCGTATAATCGTCTTTGCTTAATTTAATAACCATAACCGCCTCCGGCATCATCAAAGAATATTATACATGTTTTGTAATAAAATTTCTTCTTTTTAGTTAATATGGCATATTAAGGATGAATAACCCTTGAGTGCAAAGTTAAATTCCAGTATAAAGGAGCGGCACTGGATTTTAATCTTACGGGAAGATTTATGGACTTTTCTGTTATACAATTATCAAACCGGCAGTCACAAGAGAGGAGGTCAAACATGACCGCTATTTATAGAAATTCTAATAAGAATAAACACTTAACATTAGAGGAAAGAATAATTATTGAAAGAAGTATTGAAAAAGGTTCTACTAAAACAGCTATAGCAAAAGTACTGGGTAAGGATAACTCGACTGTTGGCAAAGAAATTGCTCAGCATCGTACACTAACCTATCCTTGTGCACTTCCATTAGAATGTGCAGTGTATAAAAAATGTAAGCATGGTAGACTGTGTCACAAAGATTGTCCGGACTATCGACCATTCTATTGCCCAAGACGAGACAGATCTCCAGGTGCTTGTAACGGATGTCCCACATATGCTAATTGTCGTTTTAGCAAATACAGATATGAAGCGTATAAAGCACAAGCTAATTACAAGGAAGTTCTTGTAGGCACAAGAAAAGGGTTAGATTTGGACAAAGATGATGTCGACAGATTAGCAAGTATCGTTGTACCAGCTATTAAAAAAGGTTTGTCTCCATACCATATTGTTCACATGTATCCGGATATAGGGATTTCTGAAAAAACGCTTTACAACTACATTGCTCAAGGTGTTTTTAGACCTTGGAATGTTATTGATTTAGACCTTAGACAAAAGGTAAAACGCAAACAACCAAAAAAGGAAACCGTTACATACAAGAAAAGAGAAGATAAAAAGCACTTAAAAGGACGGTTATACACTGATTATCTACAATACATCAGTGAAGAACCTGATTTAAGTACCGTCCAAATGGATACCATCTACAATCGAATTGAAGGTCCATTTATACAGACTTTTCATTTCTTGGAATACGATTTCTCTTTCGGTTTTTTTCATGAGAAAAGAACCGCAGAGAATATGGTAAAAGGCATAAACCTTTTGGAAGACATTATCGGCAAAGATTTGTTTATCCAACATATCAGGATTTTACTAACCGATCGCGGAGGTGAGTTCTCCAATCCGGAAGCTATGGAGAAAGATTCTGACGGATTAACTCGAACACGCATCTTCTATTGTGATCCTCAGGCTGCATGGCAAAAAGGAGCTTTGGAAAAACGCCACACTGAGTGGCGTTACATCCTGCCTAAAGAAATAGGACTTAGAGAGCTCGGGCTCTTGGGACAAGATGATCTCAATCTCGTGCTCTCTCATCTGAATTCCGTTCCAAGGGAGAAGACTCGAGGGAAGTCACCTTTTGAGCTTCTCCAGTTCTTCTGCCCGGAACTACTGGGCGCATTTACTGATTTTGGTATCCACGAAATACCAAAAGACGAAGTAATTTTGATGCCGTACTTACTTAAAAAGTAAGGCTTCATAGTGACTGCCGGCAAACAAGTTCATAGTACTCCAACAAGTGTCATTTAGTCTTCATAAAAAATTGTCTGCTAAAGGTCACTCGCATTTGTGCGCTCTTTTTGCACCCTTCTATGATTGAGTATATAGCCTTGTAGACAACATTTCAAGTAAAAGACAGAAAATACTTGCTATCATCATGTGGTAAATCTCCATGAATATCGGTATTTTAATTAACTGTATTACTAAAATCCATTTTTTTGAAAATCTCTCTTATACTGGAATTTAACTTTGCACTCAAGCAGGATGAATAACCGCTGCATTGTTGTAATATTTATGTGTCGTTTCCATTAAAAAAGCACCCGCATAGCAAGTGCCTTTTCTGATTGGTGACCCATAGGGGACTCGAACCCCTGTTACCGCCGTGAGAGGGCGATGTCTTAACCGCTTGACCAATGGGCCGAGCATAAATATGATATGTATTTCCTCCGTGCCTGTCAAGAGTTATAAAAGAAATACGGATGATAATACTTGTTTAAGTTGACATCCGTAATCTCGTGATTCAATTATATCATTGTATAATTATCTAATTTGCTTTTACTATATAAACAGGTTTACATCAGATTCTTCGGCATCACCCAGGTAGGAGCCTACACCGGCAAGTTCCACACCGTCAATCAGTTCCTCGGGTTTAATACCCATTACATCCATACTCATGGTACAGGCTACTATCTTTACACCCTGTTTCATTGCCTTTTCAATGAGGGTTTCCAGCGAATCCACGTTTTTGTCTTTCATTATCTTTTTCATCATGGCTGTTCCCATACCGCCCATATTCATTTTGGAAAGGGAAAGTTTTTTGCTTCCGCGAGGGAGCATCCGACCGAACATAGCTTCCATGAATGTTTTCTTCACCGGTTGTTTTTTGGCTTTACGAAGTGCCGTCAGTCCCCAGAAAGTGAAGAACATGGTAACAGGTCTACCCATTGCTGCCGCACCGTTAGCGATGATGAAGCTTGCAAGCACTTTATCCAAATCGCCCGAGAAAACAATTATGGTTTTACCGTCGGCTTCTTTAGTAACAACGGTTTTGTCGCTGTTTGAACCTTTCTTTACCGTTGCAACATAAGTATTTCCTTTTTTCTCGTTTGTGAGCAGGGTATTGCCGGTACGTCTGCACCAGGCACCGATATCTTTCATAAATCCGGGATCGGAAGCGGTTACCTCCAGAATTTCGCCGTCTTTCATATCTTGCAGTGTTTCAAAGACCTTCATAATGGGACCGGGACACTGCAAACCTGTACAATCTATACTTATTGATGCCGTTGAAGAAATATATTTTTTGATATCCCCGCTGTCGGAAACAGGAAGAGCATTTCTTTTCACATTATCGTATTTATCGTAATGAGTGGACCTGTAAAAACGCGTTCCTGCAGGGTAAAGCAGCACATCGGTAAAACCGTTCTGCATTAGTATTCTGGTTGCATTGTATGAACGAACACCGATGGCACAGAAGACTATGGTACGTTTATTCTTATCCAGTTCGTTTATTCTGTCGCGAAGCTGACCTAACGGAATGTGCTTTGCTCCGGGAAGAGCAAATGCCATTATTTCCGCTTCTTCTCGGACATCCAGCAGTACCGCATCGGGATTGTTTTCCACAGCATTCCACTCTGAAAAGCGTACTATACCCTTCATTATGTTTTCCGCAACAAAGCCCGCCATATTTACCGGATCTTTTGCCGAAGAATAGGGAGGTGCGTAAGCAAGCTCCAGTTCCTTCAATTGCGAAACACCGCCGCCCAGCCGGATAGCCGTGGCGATTACATCAATACGTTTATCCACTCCGTCTGCACCTACAATCTGTGCACCGAACAGTTTTTTACCGTCTGCCGAGAACAGCAGTTTAAGTGTCATAGGTACCGCACCGGGGTAGTAACTTGCGTGGGAATTCTGCATTATAAGTACCGTTTCGTAGTCTTTGCCTTTTTTAAGTCCCTGCTTTATAAGGGTTTTCTCATTGGCACCGGTTGAAGCTGCGGTTAAATCAAAAATCTTTGCCACGGAAGTGCCTTGTGTCCCTTTGTAAGTCTTACTTCCGCCGGCAATGTTGTCCGCTGCTATACGTCCCTGTTTATTTGCCGGTCCGGCAAGCGGTACCATGGTGCGCTCTTTGGAAATATAGTCTTCCACCTCTATAACATCGCCTACAGCATAGATATCAGGGTCGGATGTGCGCAAATACTCATCTGTTACAATACCGCCGCGTGCATTTAATTTAAGACCGGCTTCTTTTGCCAATTTGCTGTTGGGTCGCACCCCTATGGAGAGTATTACCAGATCGGCGCTTGCCGTTTTGCCGCTGCTTAATGTAATTATTACTTTATCGTCTTTATCTGCAAAAGATGTGACACCGTCTGCAAGATACAGATTTACACCGTTACCCGTTATATTCTCATGCAACAACTGTGCCATCTCATAGTCTAAAGGTGCCATAACCTGGTCCTGCATTTCCATTACCGACACTTCCAGACCGGCATGTTGCAAATTCTCCGCCATTTCCAGGCCTATGAAGCCGCCGCCTATTACCGCCGCTGTTTTTACGTTTTGTTGCTGTATCATTGCCTTTATATCGTCCATGTCCGGTACCGTCCACAGCGTCTTTATGCGTGGAGAGTCAATGCCCGGTATGGGCGGACGTAAGGGTGAGGAGCCTGTGGATATTACCAGAGTGTCATAGCTTTCTTGATATATGCGTCCCGTATCAATCTCTTTGACCGATACACTCTTTTTTTTGCGGTCTATAGCAATTACTTCGTTCTTAACCCGTACATCCAAGCGAAATCTCTGTCGCATGTTTTCCGGGGTCTGCAGGAAAAGCGCTTTTCTTGATTTTATGACATCGCCTATATGATAGGGCAGCCCGCAGTTTGCGTAAGATATATATTCGCCGCGCTCCAGAATAACGATTTTTGCATTTTCATCCAATCTTCTTAAACGGGCCGCGCAACTTGCACCTCCCGCAACTCCGCCGATAATAACAGTTTTACTCATGTTCCTCCTCCTTACGGTTTTTTCTCTTACAGGAACGATCGGATATTATGCGTCCGAGCAACCCTCCTAACAGAGCGAAGTACAGTGTAGAGATAACGGGATTGGATGTTATAACGCATGTTCCGCTTGCACATCCTACAAAGAGATAGTACAGATATCCCGCTCCGGCGCCTATAATTGCAGCTATTATGACCGGTAAGTATCTTTTTAATATGTCTCTGAATTTGTACTTCATGTAGTTAAACCTCTTTCTTACTTAAGTATAGAGAAAAGAGAGAAAAAACTCTGTGAGTATGTCACAGAAGAAAGTTTTTTTTAACATATTTTCTAAAGAGTTTTTTATGAAAACACCTGTAACTTTCGTGTTACAGGTGTCATGCGATGGTAGCGAAGGTCAGATTCGAACCAACGACCTACCGGGTATGAACCGGTTGCTCTAGCCAACTGAGCTACTTCGCCGTTAATATTGCACGGGTAATTCTAACAAAAGGCATATTGTTTGTCAACAGGAATTAATATATACTCATTATATATGGAGGTTTGTATGCTTTATCCTTTAAAGTTTGAGCCCGTATACAAAGACTATTTATGGGGCGGCAATAATTTAACTAAATTAAACAAAAAACTTATATACCCTATCACAGCGGAGAGTTGGGAAATATCCGCCAATAAAGACGGAATGAGTATTGTTTCTAACGGTAATCTGGCGGGCAGCACTCTTTTGGACATTTTTCAACGCTATCCCAAGAAACTGTGCGGTAAAAGAGAAGTAAAACAGTTTCCTTTGCTCATTAAACTTTTAGATGCCTGCTCGGCATTATCGGTGCAGGTACATCCCGATGATGCTTATGCTTATGCCAATGAAAACGGTGCTCTGGGGAAAAATGAGATGTGGTATGTGGTGGATGCAAAACCCGATGCAAGACTTGTATACGGGCTGAAAAAAGGTGTTACTAAAGAGCAATTCGCAAAAGCCGTTCGTCAGAATAATATAGGGAGTACATTGAATTATGTTTCCGTAAAGAAGGGCGACTGGATTAATATTCCTGCCGGGTTGGTTCATGCAATAGGAGCGGGAATTATAATTATAGAAATACAGCAGAACTCCAATACAACATACAGGGTATATGATTTTGACAGAGTGGGAGCCGACGGCAAAAAGCGGCCTCTGCATATAGAGAAAGCACTGGATGTCATTAATTTTGACGCTACCGAGATGCAGATTAATGAAATAGTGAGTGTTTCGGGTGTCGATTATCTGGCATATAATAAATATTTTGCAGTGGAGTACATAGCTTCGGAAGGGCAATACAAGAGTGATACATTGAATCTGTCTTTCCACACATATACCGTAATTGAGGGAGGTTTTGAGGTGGAAGGCGTGTCGGTCGGATTGGGAGAATCGGTACTGATTCCCGCATGCATGAAGAAATATACCTTAAAAGGCGGCTTTAAAGCAATAAAAAGTTTTGTTCCGGACATAAAATAGATTTGTCCGTTTATTGATACAGAAGCATATGATATTGTCTTTTTTCCTATCGGGAAGGAGGCATTTATGTAAAATAACTATTGAATTGGATGTTTCGGTATAGTACAATAACTACCGCATTGATTCCTTGCCCCGATAAAAAGGGGCCGATTAGACCGGAAGGAGGTAAACCATATGAATCAGTATGAAACAATTTTTATTGTTGACTGTACAATGGAAGAAGAAGTTCAAAAAAGCATAGTGGAAAAAATGGTTCAGCAGATGACTGATGCCGGCTGTGTAGTGGAAAAGGTTGATGAGTGGGGAAGAAGGAAACTTGCTTATCCGATAAATTACAAGACGGACGGCTATTATGTGCTGGTGACATTTAAGGCTGCACCGAACTTCATTTCCGAACTGGAGCGATTGTACAGGATAACGGAAGGCATTTTAAAAGGCCAGACAATCAGGTTATAGGAGGGAAATATGAATAAGGTCATATTAATGGGACGACTTACAAGAGACCCTGAATTAAGAACAACGGCAACCGGTACGCCGGTAGCATCGTTTTCTTTAGCAGTTAACAGAAGATTTGCCGCTAAAGATGCTCAGGTACAGGCGGATTTCTTTAACGTAACCGCGTGGTCCAAGCAGGGCGAATTTGTCAATAACTATTATCGTAAGGGTATGCAGGTTGTCGTAATAGGAAGACTGCAAAATCGTACTTGGGAAGATCAGGAAGGTAAGAAGAGATATGCTACCGATGTAATTCTCGAAGAAACGTATTTTGCGGAAGGTAAGAGAGACTCGGGCGTAAGCAGCACCGGAAGCAATGCGGGAGAGGATATGGATTTCACACATATCGATATCTCCGAAGATGATGCTTTGCCGTTTTAATGAGACAAGAATGAAAGGAGCGGACATATAATGGATCGCATGGATAAAGAAGATAGGAAAGATTTTAAATTCAGAAGGCCCAAGAAGAAGATTTGCCAGTTCTGTGCCGATAAAAATACTATAGATTATAAAGACTTGAATACGGTGAAAAGATATATTTCCGAAAGAGGAAAGATTCTTCCCAGAAGAGTTACGGGCACATGTGCAAAGCATCAAAGGGATGTGACTATTGCGGTTAAGAGAGCAAGACAGATTGCCTTACTGCCGTATGTTACCGATAACTGAGATTAAAGAGAGCGCAAGCTCTTTTTTTTCGCCCTTATGTGCAATTTCATCACATCGGCGGATAGGACATTACACTTTGTCTTTATGGATGATATAATGGATAAAAGCAATAAAAAGGAGCCATAACATGAACATTCTAATAATGACCGATCTTGAAGGTATCAGCGGTATCTATGCATCCGATCAGGTACTACCGGGAGAGAGAAGATTTAACGAAGGCCGTGAATTTATGACGGCGGATATCAATGCCTGTGCACGCGGACTTAAACGCGCAGGTGCAAAGAAAGTGTATGTACGCGACTGTCACGGCGGCAGCTATACATTGATTCAGGAGCGGATATCAGAGGATGTAGACTATCTGATACTGGGCGATGTCGGACAGGATCGCTTTTTGGGACTGGACGACTGTCAGGCGGTGATATTACTGGGATATCACGCAATGGCGGGAACATCGTCGGCTATTTTAGAACACACCATGTCCAGCAGCTATGTTCAGAACTACTGGATAAACGGTAAAAAGGCGGGAGAGTTTGCGATAGATGCCGGTATAGCCGGGGATATGGGAAAACCCGTAATAATGGTGTCGGGAGATGACAAATTGTGCTCCGAAGCCAAGTCGCTGGTTCCTAATATATACTGTGCCGAAGTAAAAAAAGGTGTCACCGCTTTCGGCGGAGTGTTGTTGCCGCTTGAAAAGGCTCGTAAGCTCATAGAAGATACGGCATATGAGGCATATAAAAACATGGATAAGATTAAACCGCTGGTATTTAAAAAGCCCATCAGATTGCGTGTGGAGCGTGTGGAGCGGGGCAGATTGCCGCTTTTGGCATCCAAGCCGTATATGAAGATAATCGATGCCCGTACCTATGAGGTCAAAGCGGATACTATGAACGAGGCATTGTTCCGCATTTGACCGAAAAGATGTTTGACATCATTGTGTTATAATGTTAATATATGCGATGAACCTTAGGCTATGTGTATGGAAACTCCGACCTTATACGTTGCTTAAGGGGATAATATATAAGGAGAGAAATAAATGGACAAGGAAAAAAAACAGGAAATTATTAAAAAATTTCAATTGCATGAGGGAGATACCGGATCACCCGAAGTGCAGATAGCTATTCTGACAGAGAGAATCAATCATCTGAACGAACACTTTAAATCTCATAAGAACGACCACCATTCCAGAAGGGGATTGTTGAAGATGGTCGGACAAAGAAGGGGATTACTCAACTATCTTATGAAAGAAGATATTGAAAGATATCGTGCGGTGATTAAAGAGTTAGGACTCAGAAAGTAAGACAAATACGGCGAATTTTCGCCGTTTTGCATATATCCGGGGGTATTTTTCTTAAAAACCGAGATTAAAGTCCGAAATTACGGCGGGTTTTAATATCTGTTTTTCAAGGCGAATATCTCCGGGCAGTAATATAAAGGAGATAATTATGCACGAAAATCACAAAAAACATGTAATTAATTATGCGGGCAAAGAAGTAGTAATAGAGACAGGTAAGCATGCCCAGCTTGCCAACGGATCCTGCCTTGTAAGGTACGGCGATACGGTTGTGCTTGCCACAATAACCGCATCCAAAGAACCCAGACCGGGTATTGATTTCTTTCCGTTAAGTATTGACTACGAAGAGAAAATGTATTCAGTCGGAAAAATTCCCGGAAGCAGAAACAGAAGAGAAGGCAGACCTTCCGATGCGGCAATTTTAGTTTCCAGAGTAATAGACAGACCTATGAGACCGCTTTTTCCTCATGATTTAAGGAATGATGTGGTCATTATCTGTACCGCTCTTTCTGTGGAACAGGATAATCAGCCTCAGTTGGCTGCCATGCTGGGAGCTTCAATAGCCACAAGCATTTCCGATATCCCTTTTGACGGACCGGTAGCGTCGGTAGCTCTGGGACTGGTCGACGGTAAAGTGGTATTAAATCCCGATGCCGCACAAAGAGCGGTATCGGATATGTATGTCACAGTTGCGGGAACAAAAGAAAAGATATGCATGATTGAGGCGGAAGCAAAACAGGTACCCGATGATGTAATGTTCAATGCTTTACTGATCGGACATGAGGAAATAAAGTCGGTTTGTGCTCAGATTGAAAAAATAGCCGCGGAAATAGGAAAAGAAAAGTTTACCTATGAATCGGCTGCGGTACCGAAAGAGGTGTATGCGGAAGTTGAAGATATCGCTCTTGATGAAATGAAACAGGCGGTTTTATCGGCAGATAAAACGGTAAGAGAAGCCAAAGTGGACCAACTGACCGCTATGGTCAATGAACAGTTAGGTGAGAAATATGCCGATAATCCGGGATATATTGCCGATGCGCTGTACAATCTGGAAAAGAAAGTGGTAAGAAACTATCTTTTAAACGAAAAGAAGAGAGTGGACGGCAGGGCACTGGATGAGATAAGACCTTTATTCAGTGAAGTCGGTGTGCTTCCCAGAACTCACGGATCGGCTATGTTCCAGAGAGGGCAGACTCAGGTGCTGTCAAGCGTTACCCTCGGAGGATTGAGAGATGTGCTTCCGTTGGAAATATTGGATGAAGCGGAAACCGAAGACAGATATATGCATCACTACAATTTCCCATCATACTCTGTGGGAGAGGCAAAGACATCCAGAGGACCGGGCAGAAGAGAAATAGGTCATGGAGCGCTTGCTCAGAAGGCTCTTTTAGGAGTTATTCCTTCGGAGGAAGAGTTCCCGTATGCGATAAGAGTGGTGTCCGACGTTTTGATGTCCAACGGTTCCACAAGTCAGGGATCGGTCTGCGGAAGCACATTGGCATTAATGGATGCCGGTGTTCCCATTATCGCTCCGGTAGCGGGTATTTCCTGCGGATTGGTCACTGATGCAGACAATCCTTCCAATTATGAAATGATGATAGATATTCAGGGTATTGAAGATTTCTTCGGAGATATGGACTTCAAGGTAGCGGGAACGCATAAAGGTATTACCGCCATACAGGTGGATATAAAGATTGACGGGCTTACACCGGAGATTATAAAAAGAGCGTTTGAGATTACACGTAAGGGCAGACTTTATATTTTGGATGAAGTAATGCTGAAAGTTATCGACAAACCCAGACCGGAACTCTCCCCGTATGCTCCCAAGATAATAACCATGACAATAGATCCCGAGAAGATAAAGGATGTCATAGGAACGGGCGGAAAGATAATCAACAGAATAATCGACATGACCGGAGTCAAAATTGACATCAACGATGACGGAACGGTATATATCCTCACCGTAGACCAGCAATCGGGAGACAAGGCCGTTTCCATTATAAACGGTATAGTAAACGATCTGGAACCGGGCATGATATTCAATGATGCCGTTGTTACAAGGATTATGGACTTCGGAGCTTTTGTGGAACTGGTGCCGGGAAAAGAAGGGCTGGTACACATATCGCAGATTGCACGCGAGCGTATAAACAAAGTAAGTGACGTATTGAGTGTAGGAGACAAGGTAAATGTCAAAGTTGTGGAAATTGACAGACAGGGAAGGGTAAACCTTTCAAGAAAAGCTTTGTTGCCCAGATAAAACAAACGCCCGGGTAACACCGGGCTTTCTTTTTAGAGAGAAAATGATAGAAATAAAGAAATTAGCAAACGGTACAAGAGTAATATTCGAACACATGCCTGTAGGCGATATAATCAGCATAGGCATATTTGTTAAGGCGGGGAGCAATTACGAGAATGCCCGAAATAACGGAATTTCGCACTTTATAGAGCATATGGTTTTTAAAGGCACGGAAAGCAAAAGCGCAAAAGACATAGCAATCATGTCCGACCGGATAGGCGGAACGTTAAATGCATATACAAGTAAGGATATGACATGTTTTTTCATAAAAACCACATCGGACAATGCCGCCACCGCCTTGGAGCTTATATCGGATATACTTTTACATCCCGCTTTTGAACCTAAAACCGTGGAAAATGAAAAGCGGGTTATCTTGGAAGAAATCGCCATGTATGAGGATTTTCCCGAAGAACAGGTTCAGGAGCAATTGGAAAAAGAAATGTGGAAAGGCAATCCTCTGTCCTTTCCCATTGCCGGGTCCAAGCAAACGGTAATGAGTTTTACCGAAGATACTGTAAGAAACCATATGAATAAGTTTTACGTTTCTGCCAATACGGTTATTTCGGTATCCGGTTGCTTTGATAAAAAAGCTATGTTTCATATGATATCCCGATACTTTGAAGATTACACAAGCGGTAACTGTGAGGCATCCGATAAAGGTGTTTTGGCGCAATTTCGAACGGCGGATGTAATTAAAACCAAGAAGATAGAGCAGGCATACCTTTCCATGGCATTTGAAGGATGTGTGCAGGATTCGCCGGAACGCTATCCTTTTTCCGTACTTTCCGGCATTTTGGGGCAGAGCATGTCTTCAAGACTCTTTCAGACAGTACGGGAAGAAAAAGCTTTGGCATACAATATCGGATCATTCAATGCCTCTTTTCAGACAGGCGGCATACTGAACATATATGCGGGGTGCAATCCCGAACGATATGATGATATGATGCATTGTATTCAGGAAATAATTGAAGATATATCCCGAAACGGTCCGGAGGATGAGGAAATAACAAGAGCCCGCGACCAGATAAGGTGTTCCATGCTTTTAGGAATGGAAACTACCGATTCCAGAATGATTTCCAACGGACGGAATATGTTGCTGAGGGGTCGACCGGTATCCAGGGAAGAAGCAATAGAAAAAATTGACAAAGTAACAAAAGACGATGTTCAGAGTATTATAGACAAGTATATTGACTGGAACCGAAAGGCGGTATCGGTCTTACGTCCCTCAAAGAAAACAAAAAAGAGTTGATGTTACTCTAATCGCCAATAATGGGAACGAAAATGCGCCAATAAGAGGAATGAAAGTGCGCCAATAAGAGGAAAAGCGTTGACAGACAGGTAATTATTGGTTATCATACCTATATAATTACTGTTTTTATGAGGCGATATATATAATGGAAGGATACAAGAAAAGGGTAGCGGATGCTATTTTAGAAGAAAAACTGGCCGGTAAAGGTGCAGTACTCATAGAGGGGCCTAAGTGGTGCGGTAAGACTACGACAGCCGAGCAGAGAGCAAAGAGCATTCTGTATATGGCCGATCCGGTAAGACGGGAAAGAAATCTTATGCTTGCTGAAACCGATCCCGATATACTTTTGAGGGGGGAGGTGCCCAGATTAATTGACGAGTGGCAGATTGCTCCTAAACTTTGGGATGCAATAAGATTTGAGGTGGATAGACGTAAAGCATTCTCTCAATTCATTCTTACCGGTTCATCGGTTCCGGCAGATACAAAAGATATAACTCACTCGGGAACAGGCAGATTCTCCTATTTGCGCATGAGACCTATGAGTCTTTCGGAATCGGGCGAATCCGACGGTTCAATAAGTCTTAGAGAACTGTTTTCATCGCCTGATAATATATATGCCGGATGCGATCTGACATTGAGTGATATATGTTTTCTTATATGCCGCGGGGGATGGCCTCTTTCAACTTATCTGTCAGGAAAGCTTGCCTTGAATCAGGCAAGAGACTATTACGATGCGGTCGTCAATGTTGATATGTCAAGAGTGGATAATGTGGAAAGAAATCCCGAAAGAGTGAAACGGCTTATGAGATCGTATGCCCGTCATCAGGGACAACGGGTTGCGGATACTGCTATATGTGATGATATCAAGGATAACGATAGCGCAACACTGAATGCGGATACGGTACGCTCATATATAGATGCATTAAAGAAAATGTTTGTTGTTGAAGATGCTGCGGCTTGGAATCCCAATTTACGTTCCTCAACTGCAATAAGAACATCGGATACCAGATACTTTGTAGATCCGTCCATTGCTACAGCCGCATTGGGATTGGGTCCCGATGATTTGTTGCAAGATATGTCAACTTTGGGCTTTATGTTTGAAACTTTGGCAATCAGGGATTTACGAGTCTATGCGGATGCATCGGACGGTTCGGTATATCACTATCGCGATAAAAACGGACTGGAATGTGATGCCGTTATTCATTTAAGAAACGGTAGATACGGACTTGTCGAGATAAAGATAGGCGGAGATACCCTTATAAACCAAGGTGCTCAATCATTATTGAAGCTGGCAAGTCTCATTGATACGGAAAAAATGAATAAACCTTCTTTCCTGATGGTCCTGACGGCAAACTCCGATATGGCATACAAAAGACCGGACGGCGTATATGTTGTACCTGTAGGAAATCTGGGAGTCTGATTTTTTGTATGATGCTTTTTTCTTTGGATATTTACCTGCAAAAAAGCAGTGTAAATTCGGTTAATTTTCCGCTATAGTGCCATATCCTCAATAACATCTCTTGCCGTAACGGCGGTAACTTCGTAATCGGCCATTTTTTCCAGTATGTATATAGCTTCATCCTGTTTAACCGATACATCACTGACCGAACAGGTATCGGTGAGTTTACCGTTTTCCCTTGTTTCCACCTTTATGCCGTAAGTTTTGCATTGTTCCTTCAGAGAAAACTCTTCAATGAGGAAATACTCGACATCCAGTTTGTTTTTTCTTTCGTCAATAAGCCTGCAACTGCGTCTAAGCGTGTAGGTTGACATATTATTTACCTCCGTATATCGTTAGGATATTATTAAAATATGTATTTTTGAACAGACAAATAAAGGAAATAAGCAATATGTGTCGAATAATGTAAGCAGGAGGGGCAATGACCGAACGATACATTTATCCCGAACCGTTAATAGAAGAGATAATTTCCAAAAACGAAATTGTAGATACCGTTTCCAGATATGTGAAAATAGACAGAAAAGGCAAGGACTATTTCGGTCTGTGTCCGTTTCACCAGGAAAAGACTCCTTCTTTCTCGGTTGTTCCCGCAAAACAGATATACTACTGTTTCGGCTGCAATAAGGGCGGAAACGTTATTAATTTTATAAAAGACATCGAAAACTTAAGTTATTCCGAAGCGGTAAAACTGTTGGCTGAAAGAGCCAACATAGTGATACCGGAAAAAAACAGTTATGTGGATGAAGCGGTTCTTAGAAAAGAAAAAAGAACATATGAGATGAACAGTCTTTCAGCCCGATTCTTTTATGAAAACATGAGATCTGAAATAAGCAATCAGGCAAAGGAATATCTGGGCAAAAGAGGCATAAAGGGCGAAACAATTACATTATTCGGGATAGGATATGCTCCCGACGAATGGTCGGCTTTGACGGAATATCTCAAGTCAAAAGGATTTAACGATGATGAAATAGTGGAAGCCGGTCTGGCTTCAAAGTCAAAAAACAAGGTGTTTGATAAATTCAGAAACCGTATAATGTTCCCTATCATCGATATCAGAAACAGGGTTATAGGTTTCGGCGGCAGAGCATTGGAGGAGAAGGATGTCAAGTACATGAACTCACCGGAAACCGTCGTTTACAAGAAGAATAAAAGCCTGTATGCCATGAATTTGGCAAAGAGCGCCAGAGAGGATTTTGTTATTATTGTGGAAGGATACATGGATTGTATAAGTCTTCATCAGGCGGGTTTTACCAATGTCATAGCTTCATTGGGAACTTCCCTTACCGATAATCAGGCAAAAATGATAAAAAGAGTGTTCGGGCAGGCAATAATAGCATATGACAACGATGCTGCCGGGCAGAACGCCACTTTAAGAGGACTGGATATATTGGCAGGTCTGGGTTGTGTGGTAAAAGTACTTATGCTTCCCTCAAAAGATAAGTTCGGTAATCCGATAAAAGATCCCGATGATTTCATTAAACTGATGGGTAGAGAAGAGTTTAAAGAAGCGCTGAAGAATGCTCTTATGCTTGTGGAATACAAAGCACATTTACTGAAACAGACATGTGATTTAAAAACTTCCGGGGGAAAGATTGCATTTTTAAAAGGTGTTGCGGCGGCAATAGGACAGGTGCAAAGTCCCGTGGAACGGGATGTGTACATTAAAAACATATCCGCCAGATACAATACCAGTTATGATGCACTGTTAAAAGAAGTACAGAACAGAACGGGAGACACCGGCAGGTCCGATACCTCGCAGACGGAGATACCGAGGACAAAAAAAATAGCTTCCGCATTGACCGACAGGTTTACCGAAAGCAAACTGGATAAACTCTTCTATACCATACTGGTGCTTCTTTGCAACAATCCGTCATTTAAAGGGGAGATTGAAAAACAGTTGCTTGCCGATAACATGATACACAATGACTTCAGCAGGGATCTTCTTCAGGAGATTATTAACAGATATGATTCCATGGAAAGCCCAGATGAGGCCAAGATAGCGGCCATGTTGGACGATGAGCAGAGGGCTGCGTTTATAAAAGAGGCTGCGGAATATCATACCATTTCCGATCCTTGGAAAGCATTGAACGACTATATTGCCAAATATCGTCATGACATGATAGTGAACAACAATATGGTATTAAGCCGTGCACTGGCATCGGACGGTTTAAGTGAGAGCGAAAAAGACAATATTAAAGAAGAGCTGAGAAAGAACACGGCTCTGTTGGCAAAATACAAGATAAATACATAATCCGGAGGTAGTACAGATGAGTGAAAAAGAAAATTCCAATAAAAAGGCGCAACAGCATCCTGTGGAAGAAGAAAGCGGAATGGTCAGATTCAATAAAATAATGGCCGATCTGATGGAAAAAGGAAAAACCAAAGGTACGCTTGTATCCCAGGATATAACCGACAGTTTTGATGATATGGAAGTTAATTCCGATCAGATGGACAAATTGATTGAGATGTTTGAAGAGGCGGGTATAGATATCGTAGATGACGAAAATGACACATCGGATGCGGATGATGAAACGGAAGATATTGAAGTCAGTGTTCCGGACGGAGTGTCGGTTGATGACCCCGTAAGGATGTATTTGAAGGAGATAGGTAAAGTTCCGTTGCTGACCGTAGAAGAAGAGATAGAGCTTGCTAAAGGTATAGAAGCGGGCGATGAGGAGTGTAAGAGAAAACTGGCGGAAGCCAATCTGAGGTTGGTGGTCAGTATAGCAAAGAGATATGTAGGCAGAGGCTTGCAGTTTCTGGACCTGATTCAGGAAGGCAACCTGGGACTTATAAAAGCGGTGGATAAGTTTGACTATACCAAAGGATTCAAGTTCAGTACATATGCCACCTGGTGGATTCGTCAGGCAATAACGCGATCCATAGCAGACCAGGCAAGAACCATAAGAATACCCGTTCATATGGTGGAAACCATAAACAAATACACAAGGGTATCGCGTCAGCTTGTGCACGAACTGGGAAGAGATCCCACCCCCGAAGAAATAGCAAAGGAAATGAATATGACCGAAGAGAAGGTCCGTGAAATAATGAAGATTAATCAGGATCCCGTATCTTTGGAAACCCCGATAGGTGAAGAAGAAGACAGTCATCTGGGCGACTTTATTCCCGATGAAGATGCGCTTGCTCCTGCGGAAGCGGCGGCATTCACCCTGTTAAAAGAGCAGCTTATGTCGGTATTGGACACACTTACTCCGAGAGAGAAGAAGGTTCTCAAACTGCGGTTCGGACTGGATGACGGCAGAGCCAGAACACTGGAAGAAGTGGGCAAGGAGTTCAATGTCACGAGAGAGCGTATAAGGCAGATTGAGGCCAAAGCCTTGAGAAAACTTCGACACCCGAGCAGAAGTAAGAAACTGAGAGATTATCTGGAATAAAATACTTTTACGATGAAATACTGATTGCGGTAAAATGTTTTTACCGCTTTTTCATTGCTTTTTATATATCAGCTGATGCCTTTTTACTTTTTTCAATACAGCGGAAGATATAAACGGTCAGAAAGATAAACAGCAAAGAGCCTATGCTGTCTATTAGAATGTCGGTGATTTCGCAGGACCTTCCGGGAACGAATATCTGATGTATTTCGTCAAGTATCGCATTAATGACACATGTTGCTAAAGACAATATTATCACAAGGCGGTCGGTTTTGATACGTATCGACTTGTATGCATTTACCGATAAGGAGCCTAAGACTCCGAATAACAGAAAGTGTGCCGATTTGCGTATTATATACTGATAGCTTTCCAGTACTATAAACTGTTCATCGGCGCTCATTTGTCGGAATTCCGGATAAACTACCTTAAGAATAGCGGAAAGAATGTTACCGCTTACCGAAGACGAGCGGTCGGCAGTATGGGAAGACAATATGAAAATCAATACCATCCACATAATCAGAAGTATCCAGGAGATTAATGCCCATCGGTTATTCTTAAAACGGTTACATATCTTTTTCAAGTAATATCCTTTCCCAACCCCAAAGCATAATACTATAACTGTGCTTATTAATCAATCAGCAGTACCACAAATCCAGGTAACCGCGGACAATCTTCTTCATTTCCCGGAAAATTATTTCCTGACGGGCGGTGGTTGTGTAGTAATTCAGAGAGGATTTGTTACCGGTTCCGGAGCACTCGGTCAGATAGCCTTGCTCTATTAACTTATGTTCTAAAGCAGGGCCGCCGCACTTGGCTGCATTTTTGACTGTCCACTCGGTGAGGGCAGGTGAGGAATCCCGCTCCAGAGCGGTCCAGATATTAACCTTACATATACCGTCATCGAACAGTTTCTTAATCTGATCGTTGGAAACCGAAGAAGTACCGTGCAGACAGATTCTGGAGCCTATTCTCGCTTTGATGGCCCTTGCGGCATCGCAGCGGTAGTGCAGATCATGGCCGGAGGCACGGTGTTCGGTGCCTAAGTTTGCAACCACTATATCCACACCTGTTTCCCGCATATACCGCTCGCACTTATCCGCATCGGTGATTTCACATCGTATCTCACCGTCGGCATCCGTTATCTCGTCACAGGCACCCTCGATTAATAACTCCTGCCCCTTGCGTCGCACATAAGCACGTGTCTTTTCCATATTCTCTTCCATAGGCAGTACGGATGCGTCATACATGACCGAGGAATACATACTAAGATCGCTTTCCAGCAATTCTTCATCGGTATCGTGCTGTGCATGATCCAGATGAATCATCACATCCAGGTCGGGAAATACACGGGATAGTATTTCCAGATCGCTGCGGAACAGCTCCAGCCCTATATCCCAGCGTCTGGTGTGGGTATAGTATGCGGACTGGGTACGTCGGTCATACCGGTTGGTAATGGCCAGAATAACGGGAATACCGTCGTATCCTTTTTCTTTTGCGAAGTCGGAGGCGGCGGTCAGTATTGCTTCGGTGGTGGTCAGGTTTTCGCTGCAAAAACAGGGAATTACCCATCCTTTTTTCGCGGCTTTTTCATATATTGCCAAGACATTCTCCCGGCCGGTAATAATAGGCATATCTGTTCTCCTTATATTTCGTAAAGGTTTACGGTCACTTGGTAAGTAATACTCTCTCCGGGAGCAATAAACTTCAATGTACCCTCACGTCTCATGACATCGCGGCCGTCGGGGTGGCAATTTCCCGGTTCCAGACCCAGAACATAATCACGGCAACCCATCATCTTCCATTGGGTGAAATAGTCCAGTTTATTTGCATCGAAGGATATGGTCAGACCTTTGCCGATATCGGGATTGTATATGGATGCCTTGCCTTGCTTTCGGAAACTGTGGAAATAGCACTGCTCCTCAAATCCGGGAGTGGGAGGCAGTATCTTATGCCAGGTATTCAAATCCTTTGCCGCATGTTGGTTTCTGGGCTTTACGGACACCGAAGGGATATCCAGTACCGCATTTTCCGACAGAAGGGGATATCCCATATTCATGTGATACAGCAGCATAAGGGGGGATTGCCGGTCACCTAAGTTTTCTATTGTGTCCCTTATGTCGAATGTGTTGATATGCTTTTTGCAGGTAACGGTACGCTTGAGCATCAGTTTCCTTGAGAATATTCCGCTGTCGTTTATAACGGCATGGATATATATGTTTTCATCATCCTCATCCCACCGGATTTGCTCACACGGGGTGTTACCTATGGTGCCGTGCAGAGGTAATACTTCGCCTTCGTCGGTGCAGGGACTTCCCGCCGCTGTCAAGCCGCAGGTGGTAAGAAATCCTGCAGTAAAACTATTTAAAAAGCCCGTGCCGGTTTGGTTGTAGTAAGCGGGAGCAACATAACCGGCAGGAGAAAAATAGCCCATATTATCGCCTTTGAAAATCAGCCGGTAAATGTCCGCACAGCGGTCGGCACATACGGTCATCTGCAAGCCTGCAGCATTTCTAAGCTGCAACAGCCTTATACCGTCGCCCTTACCTCCTATAAGCCGTACTTCCTCCACACCGCAAAGCTGGCTTGCATGTCCTATATAATTATTTACGGTATTTTTCATACTATTTGCTCCTTTGTTCCATATACAATTTTCTTAAGGTTTTGTATGTTTTGTACTTTTTATTGTAGATTTCCATGTGTTCAGGGTTAGGACGGATTGGTGTACCGTACTGCCAAAATCGTTCGGCAACATCAAACGGCTTTTCGCCTGTTATGGCGGAAATGCCCAGAATAGCGCAACCCATAGCGCCCGTTTCCTCGGATTTCACCGGAATAATCTCACAGCCTAAGATATCCGCCTTGATTTGCAACCAGACAAAAGACCGTGCACCGCCGCCGCAGGCAAAGAGTTTTTTGAATGTAACTCCGCTCTCGCTGAGTTTTTCCCGGTTGTAGCGCATCTCAAAGGTTATACCTTCCAAAACTGCACGGTAGATATCCGTAAGACGGGTCTGTGTGGTAAGACCGGCAATAAGTCCGGTGGCAGTCGCATCCACATCGGGTGTGCCGCCCATTCCCTGTAAGAAGGGAAGCATCATCAGGTCTGAAGGTTGTGACGGGCATTGCTCGTTTAGTAAGTCATATATGCTTTTATTTTCCATCGCAGCCTCCCTGTTCAGGTGGCTTGCCAGTGCATCCCGATACCAGCGTACTACCGAGCCTGCCGAGATATTGTATGCATAAGTGACATATCCGCGGTCCTCTAAATAAGGAACGCAGGCAAAATTATTCCTCTGAAAATCCAAACTTTCCGGAATGGAGGAAAAAAGCGGGGTAATACACTCGGAGGTGCCGGAGGAATCCACCGCGTCACCCGCATTGCGTACACCGGCGCCCAAGGCATTGACAATCTGGTCGTGGCAACCCGTTACCACCTGAACATTGCAAGGAAGCCCCAGTTGTGCGGCTGCTTTTGGCAGGATTGTACCCGCCTTTACACCGGCAGGCAACACTTCGGGAAGTGTGCTTTCTTCGATGCTGCACAGTTCCAAGAGTTGCTTGGACCAGCAACGGTTTTCCACATCATAGAGTAAACTGCGGCAGGCCAGGGAAACATCGGTGTATGCCTTTCCCGTCAGCCGGTATGTAATGAAGTTTGCTATAAACAGGTATTTCCAGACAGGTCGCTTGGCTACCTTCCGGGTATAGAGCATTTTGGAAAGGGAGTAGGATGCATCGGGTAAAATACGTGCGATACGCATAAACTTCTCTTCTCCGATACTGCTGACCAGATTATTAAATTCTTCGCTATCCGTATTGCTGAAATACAGCAGTATATCGGTCAATGCATTGCCGTCCTTATCTACGGGCACAAAGGATTCACCGAAGGAGCAGACGGTGATAGCCGCAATCTGCTGCTTGTCGGGAATTTCAGCGGTACATTTTTTGATTACCTGAAATACCGAAAAGGTCAGGATATCCGAAGGCAGGTTGACCTGTCCCGCCGCCAGGGGATATTCCGTATAGGCGACGGCAAGTTGCTTGCCGTCATCCCGAAAGGCTACACATTTACAGCCGGTGCCGCCTATGTCGATACCGAGACTTATCATGGTATTCTCCTTCTAGTCAATTTCCACCCAATCGTAGTGAAGATAGGTGGTGAAGGCTTCCTTCAGAACCTCCTTGTAATGACCTTCGCAAATGGATGTATGATGCTTAAAGCCGCCGCGGGCCAGTTTTATCAGTTTATTCTGCAAATCGTCAATCTTTGCAACCCCGGCGCAACCGAAGAACTCACGTTCAATCACATCATCGGTAATCTTGCCTTCGGATACATAAACAATAATCTTACCGTCTTTGGTCTGACAGTTGGAGATGGTTATGGGCATGGGCTTGATACGGCCTTCGTTGCTGCCCCAGCCGCTTCCGGGATCGCTCTTTGAAAACATCTTATGTTCGGTAACGGTGCCGCGACCGGTCATCAGGCTTTGGGCTACGGGACCGCAGTGGAACAGTATGACCTTGTTTTCGTCCTCTCCGTAATTGTTATTCCAGTCCAGAACAGCGGTAGCACCTTGTGAAGCCAGGCTCATTGCCCGCATGGTGACTGCGGAACACACATCAATCTCACAGGAAGCCACTATGCCCCTATCGTTCAGTTCGCTGAGCAGGACACAGGGACAAATCCTGAGATAGGTCTCCATTTCGTTCCAGCAACGTAAAGCCAGAGCATCCAGACGGTACTCTTTAATATATTGGTCTATAACAACACTCACCTTGGCCAGTGTGTACATATTTTCCTTCGGAACAAGGGAAAAATCCGAGTAGTTCTTCAGCCGTTGGATTTTGGCCGATACGGCAGGGTCGTCGTTCTTCTTGTCCTTTACCTTGGCGAACAGTTCGGAAAGGTCGAAGGATTCCACATTTATACCGTACTTCTGAAGAGCAATCTCGTCAAAGCGGACGGTCTTGAAAGCGGTAGTACGTGCACCTATGCAACCCAAGTTAAATCGCTTCATACCGTTTACCACACGGCAGATTGCGGCAAAGTCGCGGAGGTTCTCTCGGAATTTGTCGGAAAGAGGGTGAACAACATGAGGTTTTAACACTGTGAAAGGCACATTATATTGGCAGAACACATCGGTAACCGAGAACTTACCGCAATAAGCGTCACGACGGTGCTGGAAGTCCATTTTGCCTATTTCATCAGGGTAAGCCTGCATAAGGATGGGTACTCCCGCGTCCTGCAGAGCGATTATAGCGCCGTTTTCGTCAGCAAAAATGGGCATGGAGAATATGACACCATCGTACCGGCCGTTATGCTCCGCCAGCCATTTTGCATACAGGCGGCCTTCGTCCCGGGTCTCCACACCGCCATAGCGCGTCAGATCCGCATCCATCATAATATAGTCGTAGCCGGCTGCGGTAACAGCCTTAACCATATCCTCACGGGCATTGTAAATAAGTTCGCCGGGCATAAACCCGCGGTTGCTGAAGCAAAGAGCAAATGTCATTTTTTTCATGGTAAATATCCCCCTTATATTATTACATTTTATGGCTGATTTCAGAATACATAATCAGTCATTTCAATAATAGTTTTATTTGTCCGCAATATTGTAGATTTGTCCGCTATTGTATGTTTATCCTGTTTGTGCTATTATGCAAAAAGAAGGGTGGTATAGAGATGCTACAACTTAATACCGCAAATCTGTACAAGGTGCTGCAGGATTTCTATACGCTGACTAATATTCGTATCGTTATTTTTGACGCGGAGTTCAGAGAGCTTCTGGCTTATCCGAGGGAGCGGGAGCGCTTCTGCCATATGTTACGGCAGACTCCGGAAGGCGAAGCCGGGTGTTATGTCAGCGATAAGAGCGGTTGCTTAAAGTGCGCCAAAAACAGGCAACCGGTTATTTACAAATGCCATGCCGGACTGACCGAAGCCGTTGCCCCCATTATGGATAAGGACGGTGTGCTGGCTTATGTTATGTTCGGTCAGATTATCCTAAAGGAAAACTGTGAAGAAACCAGAAGCAATATTAAAAGGCGCTATCCGGAGCTTGCCCGTGAAGCGGACAGCATTCCCGTCAAGTCTCAACGGGAACTGAGTGCAGCCGCCACGGTATTACAGGCCATTACCGCCTATGTTATGACTAACCGTTGGGTAGTTCCCAATCAATCGGTGTTTATTCGGGAGATTGACCGATATGTTGAAGAGCATCTTTCGGAGAATATTACGGTAAGGGATATATGCGCCGCTTTCAGAATAGGTCGCACAAGATTATATGAGCTTTCCGCCGACTATCTGGGTTGCGGTCTTGCGGAATATATACGAAGACAGCGGATAGTCCATGCTCAGCGGATGCTGACAGTAACCGATATGTCCGTTACGGACATTGCCTTTGCTACGGGTTTTGCCGATTATAACCACTTTTCCAGAATCTTCAGACAAATTGCGGGTATGTCGGCAAGAGAATATCGTAAAAAGCAATAAAAAAACCGAACACATTAGGCAACGGAAATATGTTCGGATTTGTTATCGGTGGTGGGCCTTCACGGACTCGAACCGCGGACCGACCGGTTATGAGCCGGTTGCTCTAACCAACTGAGCTAAAGGCCCTAAAGCTCAATACTTGATATATTATACATACAAGTATAAACCCGGTCAACAACTTTTTTCAAGATTTCGTTGCTCCCTTAAGTCCTTTTAAGGTCAAATTTCATTTAAAAATACGGAGAAATCGTATTTTGAGTATAAAAACCGCGATTATAATATTAAATATACCGATGATAATGTAAAATAGGGAATATGAGAGAGGTTAAACGACTGTTAAGCAACAGATTGCTCATGGTAGCGGATTTGGCGGTGCCGTGTGAGAAGGTATTTGATATAGGTACCGATCACTGCTATCTGCCCATATATCTCATACAAAAAGGTATATGTAAAACAGCCGTTGCCACCGATATAAAAGAGGGACCGGTAAGAATCGCCAAGAGAAATGTCCGGCTGTTCGGTATGGAAAAGCATATCGATGTGTTTGTCGCTGACGGAATAAGTCATGTGGAGGAAGGCTGTTGTGTTATTATAGCCGGAATGGGTGCCGATGTCATAGTCGATATACTTAAAAAAGATATGGACAGCGCAAAAAGTTGTGAATGGTTAATCTTACAGTGTCAGAGCAAAACCGAACGTTTGCGGGCCTTTTTGTGGGATAACGGATTTGCTATTGAAGAGGAAGCACTCATTAATGATAGAGACAAGATATATAATGCTTTTCGGGCAAGTTACACGGGTATTAATCGGCCGTACACCGAAACCGACACGATAGCATCGGAAATTTTAGCAAAAAGACATCATCCTCTGTTACCAGGATATGTTTCGGGGTATATAAAAAAGCTGGACGATATGATAGCGGGATACAGGGAAGCAGGCAGAGATTTTACCGAAGAAATAAAATTAAAAAGAGCATTGGAGGAGCTGTTATGAGAATATCAAAAATTATTAAATATCTGGAATATGTTGCACCTACGGATAAAAGTACAGAGCGGGATAATGTCGGGTTACTAATCAAGGGAAAGGACAATATAAGAAGGGTTATGGTATGTCTGGATATTACAAAAGATGCCGCGGAATATGCGGTATCCTGTAAAGCCGATTTAATAATAACTCATCATCCCTTCATTTATGATCCTCTTTACAGGATAGATAACGATGAGCTTATTGCCGTTATACGCAACAAAAGTGCCGTGATTTCGCTTCATACCAATTATGATGCGGCAAGGTTGAATGATGTTTTGGCGGAAAAATGCTTTTTAAGAGAAATAAAACATATCTTTTTTGAAGAAGGAATATCTTTGGGAAGGGAAGGAATCACCGATACAACAGGCTTTAATGAATACATCGAAAAGATAAAGAAAAGTTTGGGTGTGGACATCGTTAAGGTGACCGGCAATATACCGGATAAGGTAAGTGCAGTGGCTGTGGGAACCGGTTCTTCAGGCAGCTTTGCGGAAGATATAAAGGAATTGGATGTCGATGTGTTTGTAACGGGAGAGATAAAGTATGATATTATCAAATCCATAGCGGGTACGGGACCTGCAATCGTGGAATTGGGACACTATGAATCGGAGGAGGTTTTCGTTGATGATTTATCCGCCCTTTTGGCCGAAAAGTTTCCTTCATTGGATATTTTCCCGTACAAAAGAAGAATTTCAGCATATTTTTAATTAAAATTCAGTGTAAAGTATTTTAAAGGTGATAAAAACATATAATTTGATAAAAATATAATAAAGTGATATAATTACTGCCCTGACCGGATCAGACGATCGCGGATGCAATGCCTAAAGGCTGCAGATGAGGAAAGTCCGGGCTCCGAAGGGCAGGATGCCGGCTAATTACCGGTGAAGGTGACTTCAAGGAAAGTGCAACAGAGAGATACCGCCGTAGCAATACGGTAAGGGTGGAAAGGCGAGGTAAGAGCTCACCAGCGATATGGTAACATATCAGGCTATGTAAACCCCATCCGGAGCAACACCGCAAAAAGGGACTATGGGTTGCCCGCCCGTCTCTGAAGGTGGCTTGAGTATGATAGAGATATTGTGCCTAGACAGATGATCGTCTAATACAGAACCCGGCTTACAGATCCGGTAAGGAAAAATGTGCTAATACAGCACATTTTTTAATATCCGGGATTATTGAATATTATTTATCTTTCTTCTTCTTGGCCTGGGGAGCGGTACCGTACTTCCACAGTCTGTTGAGCTGATGCTGCGTAAAGCACATTCCGATAAATGTAATAACGGGGAAAGAGAATATTGCTGCGGGAAGAGCTACATCCTGAGGGGTAACTTTATGTACTGCCTGTGCATCGTATAAAAGTTTGTTGTATTTATATGACCAGTAGATTATATAGAAGCCGGCGGTTATTACAGCTAAGAATGTTTCCAGCCACGGCTTTATTCTGTCCGCTTCCCTCGAAACCTGCTTGATTTCATATGTTGCAATATATAGCCAGTAAAAATTAAAGAAACCCACCGATATTATGGAAAACAATATTATAAGTATCAGCGGTCTGTGTTCACCATCGTACATAAAAGCCTCCGTTGAATACATGATATCATATATATTAACATTAATTAAAGTAATTAGAACTAACGAATAATGCAAATACTTAATAAAATGTTGAAAAGAGTATATAATGCGTTATAATATAAAGGCTGTAAAACTGATGCCAGACTAAATAATAAGGAGGTCAGCCCAGTGATTGAGATAAAAAATCTTGTCAAACATTACGGACAGGTTGTTGCCGTCGATGATATCAGTTTCAAAGTAAAAGAAGGGGAAATACTGGGGTTTTTGGGACCCAACGGTTCCGGTAAGTCCACCACAATGAATATCATAACGGGTTATCTTCCGTCGACAAGCGGGACAGTGGAAGTGGCCGGGTATGATATTACCACTCATCCCGAAGAGGTAAAGAAGCGAATAGGCTATCTGCCCGAGCAGCCCCCTCTATATAAAGATATGACCGTAACCGAATATCTGAGTTTTGTTTCCGACTTGAAAAAAGCTCCGAAAAGTAAGAAAAAAAGCGAATTGTCCGACATAATGGAGTTAGTGGGATTGACCGACCACAGAAAGCGACTTATCGATAACTTGTCCAAAGGATATCGGCAAAGGGTGGGATTGGCACAGGCACTGGTGGGAAATCCCAAGGTATTGATTCTGGACGAGCCTACGGTGGGACTGGACCCCAAGCAGATAGTGGAGATAAGAAGAGTTATAAAAGGGCTGGCAACCGACAGAACCATTATTTTGAGTACGCACATATTACCGGAAGTAAGTATGATATGCGAAAGGGTAGTAATTATAAACAAAGGAAAGATTGTTGCAGAGGATACTCCCGACAGACTTTCCGCAAGTCTTTCAAAGATTGCCAAACTCAATCTGACGGTAAAAGGAGACAAAGACAAGGTGTTAAAGACTTTGGGTAATATACCCAATGTCAGGTATGTAACCATGACTACCAAAGCCGAAGATTCGGTATTCAAATATGTTCTGGAAACCGGAAGCGATAAAGATATCAGAGAAGAAATATTTTACAAAATGGCGGAAATAAAGGCGCCTATACTGGAAATACGACCGACCGCAGCGACACTGGAAGACATCTTCATCTCGGTTGTAAGCAGCGACGGTATAAAGCATACGGAGGAGGAATAATATGTTAGCTGTAGCAAGAAAAGAAATTGCGGGATATTTCAAATCCCCCATAGCATATGTTCTTATCGGAGTGTATGTACTTATAATGTCCATTTACTTCCATCCCGCACTTAAAGCAGGATACGGTGATTTTGTGGATGTATTAGGCGATATCGGTGTCTTTCTCATATTCATAATACCCATACTCACAATGAGGATTTTAGCGGAAGATAAAAAGAACGGAACCGAGGTGTTGTTGCTGACATCACCGACATCGCTGCCCAGGATTGTTATAGGTAAGTTTTTGGCCACATTTACGGTTTTCCTGGTTATTGTCGTTATTTCCTTTATTTATCCTCTGATAGTAGTAATATTTGAAGGAGTTATTACCATTCAGCTTGTAGGAGCATATATCGGATTCATTTTACTCGGAGCGGCATTCTGTGCCGTGGGAGTTTTCAGTTCCTCTTTGACGGAAAACCAGATTATAGCGGCAGTCATTTCGTTGGTTATAATGTTTGCAATGTGGATTGCCGATCAATATGCCGCAACGGTAGGCGGAGTACTGGGCGGTATAATGGAATGGATATCGGTCCTTTCAAGATATAAGGTATTCACCGACGGATTACTTACTTTGGAAAACATCGTCTTCTTCCTTTCTTTTACCGCGTTGATGTTGTATTTGACGGTAAGAGTGATTGAAAGACGCCGCTGGGTGCAGGGGTGATGACATGAAAAAGGAAAACAAATTAAGAAAAATATTGACAAGCAAAAGTTTCAGATACGGCACCAGTTCTTTCATAATAGTGGCTATTGTACTTGCGTTATTTATTGTCATTAACATTACCGTTCCGTTATTGGGAATAGAATGGGACTTAACCCCTGAAGGATTGTATACTCTGAGCGATACATCCAAACAGATATTGGATAATCTGGAAGACGAGGTGGAAATTATCGGGCTTATGGACCCTACGAAAATAAGCTCGCAATCCAGTTATTATGATGTAATAAGATTTTTGAACTATTATGACGATTACGATAATATAACGGTAACTTATGTGGATCCCGATACCAATGTAGGTTATGTTTCCCAGTTGGATCCTACCGGTGCTTTGGACCTTTCCAAACAGAACTTTGTTGTCAGAAGAGTAAAAGACGGAAATACCAGAGCAGTCAAGTACTATGACCTTTTCAGTACCTATGTCAGTTCCGATACTACATTTGAAATAACCGATACAGGCTCCAAGGTGGAAAATGCTTTCACAAGTGCAATAAGCTATGTAACGAGAGACAGCTATTCAAAAGTATACTTTGTGTTGGGGCATAATGAGTATTCGTATTTTGACGGATACATTACCGCAAGAGACGTAATGGAACTTAACGGATATGATGTGTCCTCATTCGACTTAAGAGCAAATATGGAAATACCGGCCGACGCAAACATACTTCTTATAGTCAATCCGACCATTGATTTATTGGAAGAGGAAGTTAAACTTCTGGATGATTTTATGAATAAAGGCGGCAGTATGATGATTTGTCTGGGAGCGCAGGAGACAAACGAGAAATATCCCAATATACAGAAGTTCCTGGATTTTTACAACATACAATACAATTACGACAGAATTAAGGAGTATGACACAAACTCCTATATGGCCAGCAACCAGTACTATATCTTCCCCGAGATTGTAGGCTCGGAAGCCACTTTGAATGTGTACGGCAATATTTCCTATCTGCTTACCCCCAATGCCAGAAGTATCAGACTGTTAAACAAGTCTAAATCGTTTTTGGCGGTAAATCCGTTATTGAGGACAAGCTCTTTGTCCAAGCAGGAAGCTTCCGTAATCGGATATGATTCCACATCGGGAGCGGCATATATAGGTGCTTCGGCAAGAAGTCTTGCAACCGAATGTCGATTGGTTGTTTTGGGTTCTACCGATTTCATGAGAGATTACATTCTTGTAAACAACAAGGCATATGAAGCCGATTCATCCAAATTCTTCATTGGCCTTTTAAACTGGCTGGAAGGTGATTACAGCCGGGTTAACATTGAAGAAAAGAATTACTTTGTAAATATATTATCCATTACCGCATCGCAGGCTAATTTCGTAGCAGTGCTTCTTTATGTGCTGCCTGCCTTAATCCTGTTAACAGGCGGTATTGTTTACCTTAAGAGGAGGCACTTATAAATGAAGAATCTGAAGACCATCATCATTATAGTACTTGCATTGGCTGTTGCGGTAGCGGCCTACTTTATAATCGATGACATTATTTCCAAAACCAGAGTGGAAAATCCTAAAATTACCGAGGTTATCACTCCGGCGAATATTAAATCCGATGATATAAAACGTTATACATTCTGCATTTCCGGTGAGCAGACCACCGTGGAACTCATGGAAGTGAAGGTAAAAGATGAAGAGGGTGAGGAAAAAACCGAAATGCAGTACAGACTGGTTAACGAACCGGAGAGAGAGCTGAATCAGAATATAAGTACGGCACTCGTTCAGGCGGCATCGCTTATCAGTGTGGATGTAATTGAGGAATCTCCTAAGAATCTTGCCAAATACGGGATAGACTACAACTCGTATTTTGAAGTCACTCTTAAAGACGGCACAAACTACAAGGTGTACTTCGGTGATGTAATCGATGTAACATACAATGTATATGCAATGCGTGAAGGAGTGGACAAGGTCTATACCATTTCCGACACCTCTTTCGGTATGCTGACCATTTACAGAGAATATCTTCTTTCCGAAGTTATTTTCCCCGGAAGTGCCAACAGTCTGACATCCTTTTCACTGTATAAAAAGGGCGAACTGGAGTTCACATTGGAACCGGAGGAACACATCAAGTGGAAGTTAGTGGAGCCGTTGTCCGCTAAGACTTACTCTCAGACAGCTCAGGAAATGGTGGATAAAACATATGAGATGGTTATAGGGGAATATGTGAATGTGCTCCCGACCGAAGCCGATTACAGAAACTATGACCTTTTAAAACCCGCATACTCCATAAAAGTGACTGCGGATAATAAGACCGTAACACTGCATATAGGCAGACAATCCATAGAGGATAGAAGCTATTACGCCAAGTTTGACAATTCCGATGAAGTATTCCTTGTTCCGACCAAGTATCTGGGATGGATAGATACCGAGCTTCTGGAAATACTCTATCCGTTCCCGTATGAGCCTCTTATCAAGAACATAAAATCCATGCAATATGTCTTCGGAACAGGTGAGGTCTATAACTTGGAAATCAGAGAGCGGGAATATCTTATGGATGAAAAGCTCGTAGAGAATTATGAATATACGATAAACGGAGACATTGTGGAGCTTCAGTACGGAGCCGACTTATACAATTACACTTTCTATACAACGGTAATTGTGGATTACGACCTGCAATGGAAAGGTCCTTCGGAAACACAGAAACCGTATTTTCTTATTGAAATAGACTATGTTTCCGGAAATACCGAAAAACTGGCATATTACATTCGTGACAATAAGACCATGTATTACATAAGGTATAACCCCCAATTTGATATGATGTCCCAGTACACGGGCACAATCGTGGATTCCGGACCCATTGAAGACAGTATGCATAAATTCCTTGCACTGTATACCGATTACCTTTATGTTCTGTGTAAGGACGGTAAGGAGCATGACTTCGGCGATTGGATAATTGTTAAAGAAGCGACCGAAGAAGAGCAGGGACTAAAAGAAAAAGTATGCAAAGTGTGCGGTTACAAGATAGCGGCCCCTATCTCCGTTATAAAACACACAGATCCCGGCTCGTATAAAGGCGCCAACACATGGATATATGTCACACTCGGTGTTTTAGCCGCAGCAGGTGTTGTTGTATATCTTCTTGTCAGGAGACATAAAAAGAAGAAAGCGGAAGAGCAATAGAGATTGAAGGATGAAGACATTTATAAAAAACGCCTCCAGAATATTGTTTGCATATACGATAGCGGCGGCCGTGTTTACGTTTTTCGTGATAGCTCCGTTGAATATGGCAAATAATACGACATTATGGCTTTTGGCATATTCTTTCGTAATGTTTCTGTTTATGTTCTTTATTGTTTCCAGAACCGCGCTGTCGGTAGGGAAGTCGGAGAGATATGACCCCGATGCGCATCCTTTCTTTGCCAAAGGTTTTATATACGGATTGATTGCAATGGTACCCTACCTCATATTGGGGCTTGTGCATTATTTAATATATGATAACTCTCTGGAGTTGGGATTAAGAATATTCCATTATCTTTTCCGATGTGCTCTGGGTCCTATGTATTTTATAATTAACACCCTGAAGTATAAGTGGTATGCCTTTGCGGTTGCATATTCGGTTGTGCCGATAATAAGCGGTATCTGGTATTTCATGGGCTTGAAAGGTATTGATAAACCGGAGCTTAAGAGAAAACTTAAAGAAGATGAGGACTTTTTGAAATGACCGATAAACTTTTCATCAGATACAACAAGGTAATGCAGAAGGTGTTTGAGAAAAAAATGGATGAGGTAACCACAAAAGAACAGTACTTCTCCGTTATAACCCAAGCGCGGGAACAGTTTGAAAAAGAAACAATTGACGGCTTGAGCGTGGAAAGGTCACTGAGAAATGATATAGAAAAAGAAGGCATTGACAATGTGTTGGATATGGCATTGACGGTATGCGATATGTATCTTCCGTATTCACTCATAACCATACTGCATGAGAGCATAGGAGTCGAGGGCATAAAACATAAGATACTGGATGAAACCCGTCCGGAGGCGGAAAGGGCTTCACTGATAAATGCTTTGACGGGATATGAGACGGAAGATATCACAACATTTCTTATCGGTTATATAACTTCCGTCCATTCCGATTTACTGAAGGAAGAAGCATCCGATGTGCTGGCAACCTTCAATAAAGATACCGTATATAGCAGGATTTCCGATATCATGAGCAAAAAACAAGGTAATGAAGATTTACTGTCGGTATTGGCCTCCATGTTCAGGCAATCGGATAAGAGCGATTCCGTTTACAGAATGTTGCGCGAGCATTTTCTTTCGGCGGAAGATAAGGGGTTGGTTGCAAACATTATGGCGGATCTGGATAATGCCAAAGCGGTTGTTTTCTTAAGAGGTTATCTTTCCAGGAATATAAACGATATCGGAAAATCGGAAATAGCCGATATCTGTTCCGCAATCAGCCGTATGGGCGGCAATACGGAAGATTTCATGAAATATATTCCCGATACGGCGTCTTTAACGTAAACATACAACACCAACTGCCGATTGACATGGTATAATTATTTTAATATAATTTGTCGGGTGATTATTTGTACCGGAGAGAGAAATGCAGGCAAAAAAACGACTGTCTGAAGCAGTAATGCGCAGACTACCGAGATATCTCAGATATTTTACGGAACTGAAGGAAAACGGGATAACCAAGATTTCCTCTTCCGAGTTGGGAGAAAAGATGGGTATGACCGCTTCTCAGATACGTCAGGACTTCAGTTATTTCGGAGGTTTCGGGCAGCAGGGATACGGTTACAGCGTAGAGGTGCTGTACGACAGTATGAAGCGGATTCTTTTAAAGGAACAGGGATTTACCGTGATAATAATAGGAGCGGGAAACTTGGGAACGGCACTGGCAAAGTATAATAATTTTCACAAAAGGGGATTTGACATAATAGGAATATTTGACATAAATCCCAAACTTATAGGCAAGACGATAAACGGTACCGAAATAATGAGTATTGACAGACTGGAAGATTTTATCGCTCAGCATGAAACCGACATAGCGATATTATCTTTACCCAGGAGCGAAACAAAAGCCATTGCCGCAAGAGTAGCCAATGCCGGTGTCAAGGGTTTATTCAATTTCTCGCCCATGGATTTGAAATTGCCGCATGAAATACCGATAGAGAATGTTCATCTCAGTGACAGTCTGATGGTGCTGGGATATAAAATAAAGAATTTTCAAGAGGAGAAATAAATGAAAAATTACACCACAACCAATATCAGAAATGTAGTACTGCTGGGACACGGAAGTTCAGGTAAAACAACGTTAGCGGAAGCCATGCTGTTTCTGTCAAAGGGAATTGACAGATTCGGAAACATTAACGACGGAAACACAACATGTGATTATGATCCGGAGGAGATACGCAGAAAGTTTTCCATAAATACTTCCATAGCACCGGTACTATGGAAAAATCATAAATTAAATATACTGGATACTCCGGGATATTTCGATTTTGAAGGTGAAGTAAAATGTGCCACAAGAGCTGCGGAGATAGCATTAATACTGCTTACCGCAAAGAACGGCATAGAAGTGGGAACGGAAAAAGCATGGAGTTATGCCGATGAAGTGGATATAAGCAGAGCATTCTTTGTAACCAAGTTGGAAGAAGAGCATGCGGACTTCTTTAAAGTTGTTGAAGATTTAAAAGAGCAATTCGGAAACAAAGTATTACCTTTTCATTTCCCCATTATGGAAGACGGCGAGTTTAAAGGTATTATAGATATTGTCTATAAAAAGGCATATATTGTTAAAGATAAAGTAACCAAAGTAACGGATATTCCGGCAGAGTACCTGGCTAAGACCGAAGAGCTCAGAGAACCTATCATGGAAGCGGTAGCGGAAACCGAAGAAGAGCTTATGGAAAAATACTTTGAAGGCGAACATTTCACCGACGAGGAAATAATAAAAGGACTGACTCACGGAATAGAAGAAGATTCGATTTTCCCGGTATTCTGCGGTTCTTCAATGCTGCTTGCGGGTATTGATGTTCTTATGGATGAATTGATATCGTTATTCCCGTCACCGGCCGCATATAAGGTACATGCCGTTAAGGCGGGAACCGATGAACAGGTGGTGTTGAATCCCTCAAGCGACGAGAAGTTCGCAGGACTGGTATTCAAGACAATGGTGGATGCTTTCGTAGGAAAAATCTCACTGATAAAAGTCTGTTCGGGTGAATTGAAGTCGGATATGACGGTGATAAACAGCAGGACAATGGACACTGAAAAAATGTCCAACCTCTTTTTCATAAAAGGTAAAAAGCAGGAACAGACGGAAAAGGCGGTTGCAGGTGATATAGTAGCTGTAGCAAAATTGACCGATACCCAGACAAATGACACACTGTCGTTGCAGTCTTTTCCGTTGGAACTTAAGAAGATTGATTTTCCCCAACCTTCAATATCTTTGGCGGTAGAGCCTCTTGCCAAAGGTGATGAGGATAAGATAGGTTCGGGATTGAGTAAGCTCAGTGATGAAGATCCTACATTCAGAGTGGAGAATAACCCGGAGACCAAGCAACTGCTTATAAGCGGTCTCGGAGAACAACATATCGATGTTATAACCAGCAAACTTAAAGCAAAATACGGTGTTTCGGTTAAGCTTACCGATCCGAAAATACCGTACAGAGAGACAATAAAGAAAAAACTGGAAACCGAAGGAAAACATAAGAAACAATCGGGAGGACACGGACAGTACGGTCACGTTAAAGTAATATTTGAGCCCGGTGAAGAAGAAGATTTGGTATTTGAAGAGAAGATTTTCGGCGGTTCGGTACCCAAGAACTATATACCTGCCGTAGAAAAAGGACTGAGAGAATGCATAGTCAAAGGAGTGCTTGCAGGATATCCCATGGTAAAACTGAAAGCCACTCTTATCGACGGTTCCTATCATGAAGTCGACTCTTCGGAAATGGCATTCAAGATTGCTTCCAGTCTGGCATATAAGAAACTTGTCGATGCTTCTCCCGTTCTGTTGGAACCCATCATGTCCTGTGAAGTAATGATTCCCGACTCATATCTTGGTGACATAATAGGTGACATAAACAAGAGGAGAGGAAGAATTTTAGGTATGCATCCTGCCGACAAAGGATACCAGAAGGTAATAGCCGAAGTTCCTCATGCGGAAATGTTCAAGTATGCAACCGATTTGAGAAGTATGACTCAGGGCAGAGGCTCCTTTACCATGAAATTGGAGCGATATGAGGAGATGCCCGGCAACTTGGCCGAAAAGGTTGTTGCAGCTTCCAAGAGAGAGGGCGAAGAAGAATAAGGTATTCATACTTTCAGTTATGTTCGTATACAACTGAAGGATATGAAGATGTAACTATGAGGAGTAAATATATTAAAAGGACAGATAACCTGTCCTTTTAGCTTACATTGCAATATATTATTCATTGCGAACAGTAGTTATTTAACTTTGATTAAATTTATTATGTTTTTTGTAATAAGCCACATAATTAAAAAAAGGAATATTCTTATAGTCCAATGAATACAACTTCCTACAGTTTTGCTATCAATATCTATCTTTCTATAAAGAAAACTTACTACAGTATATGCAAGATTGTAAGCAATTAGGCTAATTATTGCAAAGATAATTAAACTACAATACCATTCGACATCTAGTTCGAGCAATTGTTTTAATAAGACATATATTACTTTCACTTTATACCTTTCAATAGAATAGCATAACTATCCGATTATTCTTCCTTTGTCTGTCCGCTTCTGAAATGCTTTCTGCATAACGGGATATATGTGTCATTGCCTCCTAACAGGAACTGCGGACCTTCCCGTACTATTTTGCCGTCCGGTCCTATTCTTGCATTACAGGTAGCTTTTTTGCCGCACCAGCAGATAGTCTTTATTTCCTCTATTGTGTCGGCCCACGAGAGAAGATAGAGACTGCCTTCAAAAAGTTTGCCCTGAAAGTCCGCTCTTAAGCCGTAGCATATGACTGGTATATTAAGGTCATCTGCAATGTGTACGAGCGTTTCCACCTGTGCTTTTGTAAGAAACTGTGCTTCGTCTATAACAATGCAGTCATATTTGCTTATTTCTTCATCGGACTGGTTTAAAAAAGTTTCCGCATATTTACATTCCATACTTAATCCGCATCTGGAGACATTTATCTGTTCGCCGTCACGATTGTCCGATACCGGTTTTAACAGCACTGCGGTCTGGTTTCTTTCTTTATAGTTATAAACCACCATAATTGCATTTGCGGATTTTGAACTTCCCATCGCTCCGTATCTGAAATATAGTTTAGCCATAGTTTCCTCCGAAAGAATATATAAAAAGGTTGCATATATAGTATACCATCAGGCAGTGCCTTTTTAAATAGAGGTTGAAAAAAATATCATATTTGATATAATAAAGTCAGAGAAAGTCAAAGGTGATAATGAATGGCAAGATTGAGTGATATAATAGAGGACTTCATTAAAGATATGATAGATGAAACAGACGGGCAAGTGGAGATTCAGAGGAATGAACTTGCCGGTTACTTTAATTGTGTTCCGTCACAGATAAACTATGTCATTGCAACAAGATTCAACTCCGAAAGAGGATATTTCGTGGAAAGTAAAAGAGGAGGCGGGGGCCACATTACCATAAGCCGTATGTCTACCGACAAGCCTTACGACTATATCATGCACATTATTCTTTCCATCGGAGACGAGATAAGTAAACATTCGGCGGATATTAATATAGATAATGTTGCTGATCTGGAATTAATATCCGAAGAGGAAAAGAACCTGTTAAAAGCGGCGATAAACGACAATTCATTAAAGAGTGTCCCTGTTTTCCTAAGGGACAAGGTCAGAGCGGATATTTTAAAGAATATGCTCATGAAAACAATTATCTGAAGGAGACTCTATGGCCAAGAATAACAATTATTTCGTATGCACATCCTGCGGTTATGAAACGGTGAAGTGGATGGGTAAATGTCCGTCATGTCAGGAATGGAATACTTTTGAGGAAGTTAGTGAAGTAAAAAGCTCAAAAACCGATAAGGTACGGGAAATAGAATTGGATACCGTTTTTGATATAGACTACAACGAGTCATCCAGAATAAGCAGCGGCATTGAAGAAATGGACAGAGTTCTCGGCGGAGGAATTGTATCGGGCTCGGTTATTCTGGTAGGCGGAGACCCCGGAATAGGAAAGTCCACAATTCTTCTTCAGCTGTGTCAGCATGTTCAGACCGATAAAGATATTTTATATATTTCCGCAGAGGAAAGTATCAGCCAGCTGGGATTAAGAGCAAAAAGAATAGGCTTGAAAAGAAGCAATGTAAAACTGGCTTCCGAGACCGATACCGATGTTATATGTAAGGCAATAATTGACACAAAACCGGCAGTTGCCGTTGTGGATTCCATACAGACCGTTTATTCCGACCGGATACCTTCCATAGCAGGCAGTGTAAATCAGATAAAGAATTCCGCTTTAATGCTGGTAAATGCGGCAAAACGCTCGGGTACATCACTGTTTATAGTAGGGCATGTGACCAAAGAGGGCAATATAGCCGGTCCCAAACTTTTGGAACACATGGTGGATACGGTACTGTATTTTGAAGGAGAAAGCGGTTCTTCTTTCAGGATATTGCGAAGCGTAAAAAACAGGTTCGGTTCCACCAATGAAATAGGTGTATTTGAAATGAGCAATACCGGTTTAACACAAGTGGCCAATCCTTCTGCCTTCATGTTGGAGGGAAGGAATATGAATGCCCCCGGTACCGTGGTGTTGCCTTTACTGGAAGGTTCCAGAACTCTTATGGTGGAAATACAGGCACTTGTATGTCCTACCAATTTTTCCATGCCGAGAAGAATGGCATCGGGAATAGATCAGTACAGAATAAATATGCTTATGGCGGTAATGGAAAAGAACACCGGAATGAGGCTTTACAACTATGATGCATACATCAATGTGGCGGGCGGTATAAAGGTTAACGAAACCGCAAGCGATTTAGCCGTTATTGTGGCAATAGCCTCCAGTTACAAAGGTAAAAAAGCATATGAACAGTGTGTGGTCATAGGGGAAGTGGGCCTTACGGGCGAAATACGCTCGGTAAACGGTATGGACAAACGTATAAACGAAGCGGTAAAGATGGGTTACACAAAAGCAATCATTCCCAAAGTCAATCTAAAAGCCGTCAGTCAATTCAAGGATAAGATAGAGATTATAGGGGTTGAGAATGTAGCTAAAGCTATAGAGGCATCGTTAAGTAAGTAGAATATAAAGGATATTGTAATGGTTAAACGGGCTACAGATGTATAGTCGTTGAGAGAGCGTATCAAGTATCAATAACAGCCATCATATTCTTTTCAACTGTTCCTCTCTCGCTTCCTCCAGTGTATGATTGGCGGGGATAATCCCGAACAGGGACTTGGCTATATCTACTCTGTCCTGATAAGGGTTGGATAACTTTGCAACAATCTTGCCGTTCTTGGTGATGAAAATATCCTCCGAAGCCGCAAGTTGCAGATACTTATCGAGGTTGTTTTTCAATTCAGTTGCAGTAATAGGCATGGGTTAAATTCCTTTTTTCTTAATTAATCATATTCATTCGTATCTTACAAAAATCGTACTAAATATGCAACAAATTAGTACGAATTCTTTTAACAACCCGATAATTAGCTCTTAACTCTCTCTTTTTTCCTTTCTTTGCTAAGACAAAACACTTTGTAGTGGGAAGTTGAAATTCCAGTTGAGTAATTGTATAATTGCGATGACGCTCATAATTAGTTTTGCGAGGGAAATACATACATGGTTAAAAACAAAATAAGAATATTACTATTTATTTTAGTTTTTTTAATCTTAACCGGATGTAATCGGGGAACAGAACTAAATCCCAAAGAAAAAATCTCGGAGACCCCGGCTATTACCGATAATACGGATATACAGGATGAACCGAGTATAAAATACAAAACTGCTGATATAGAAAGCCTAATTGATATACTAAATGAGCAGTATGAAAAAATTCTTGTGCAACCTTTTAAATGTTGCACATCAAGTTCTGAACCGATTGCGCCGGTAAGCAGTATGTATGACGGTAGTGGAAATATTTATGGAAGAATACTGTCCAAAATCAGGTTTATTCAAGGCTTAGTTGCGGCAAGAGGTAACATTATTAGCATTAATATAATAGAAGATATGACTTTTGATAACGGAGGATATGTTTTCGGTAATTCTCGAAGCTATAATAATTTTTTCGAGCGTTATACCTGTAAAGGATATACCATGTCAATATACAAATACAAAAACTGTTATGTAGTGTTTGAATTTTTTAACTTTTGTTTGCCGTTAATAGACAAAGTTGATTTCATGGAGGAATTTGCAGCAGTACTGGAAGAGAATTACGCAGATAAGGATAAACCTATGTTCATCGATGAAGAGGGTTTCTACATTCCCAAAGAGCATAAGCCGGAATTCCTTGATAAATTTAAAAATGAGTTTAATGTTCTTTATAAAGAGAACATTACAAGCAAATTCCAAGAATACACACAATCCGCTATCCCTTTATTTGAAATAGATAAAGAAAGTAGCAGTACCTTAGCGGAAGTAACATATAATCAAAGCATTATCCAGGACAATAGTGTTATTGTTACTCTTGTAGAGGATAATACCTCTGACAATGGCGGGTTTGTTTATACTACCGATTTGACGGATAATGCCTCTTTAGTAGCAGTATACAGATATGACAAACTATATGTTATTTTTGAGTTACATGGTGAGTCTTTCTCGGAAATAGGGGAACAAACTGACGAAACAGTAGTACGCTCTGTTGCTAAAATATTATCCGACTTGGAAAAATAAAGGAGAGTCATGATATATTCATTTAAATCTTTTTACAGAACACCTATAAGAAGTATCATATACATACTGCTGTTAGCCATAGCGGCAACCTCATTGTGCACAAGTTTAGCTATGTGGAAATATTCGGCGGAAAGTGTAGAGTATGTGCAAGATACTTTTACCACAATAGGAGTATTGTCCGAGCTGGATTTTATGGAGCAGAGTGATACACGCTCGCTGTCTCCTCAGTATGACTATTCCATGTTGGCGGAAGTTAAGAAAAAAGCGATGGAGTCTAAGTATGTGTCATCTTATGATATCCGTGAATATATAATGGGGTATAACGAGAATATTTGTGCGGATGTCAAGCAAGGTTTTTATGAAAACACATATCCGTATTCTTTGTCCATTGTAACTGGAGTATGTGAAAGCATGTAATGGAATAAGGTTACGGTCGGTTATAAAGTAATTATAAAAATAGATTACAGTGACCTTAATATATTACCCGCATATATTAAAAGGTTTGGGAATCCGCAATATGTGGAAATAGCAGGAACATACATGACAGCGGATAATAAAAGTCCGTTCAAAGTGGGTGAAAAATACATAGTGTATTTGATGTGCAATGAATATTATCCTGCTCATAAAAAAATAAATGGTCGTGTAGACAAATCGGGAGAAGACTTCTATAAATACGAAGAGATGGTGGAATACAGTTCGGCGACAATGAAAGAAGAATTCGGAGAGTTTAAAGAAGGTAAACCTTTTTATAAAGTTACTAATCCGGATTTGCATATGGCACAAAAGATTGATACAACCGCCTATGACTTTATTGAAAAAGAGCAAGGCATATGGGCAAAGAGAGCGGAAAAATGTGCAATAACTCAGCAATCTGCGGAGTTGATTCTGACAAACAGCATGAGAAGCATGTTGATGTTCAACACAAACGATGCATACATTGTTGAAGGAAGAACAATTGCCGAAGAGGAATATGCAAACGGAGCAAATGTATGCGTTGTCAGTGCTTCTTTTGCAAGGAACAATAAGTTGAAAATAGGGGATAAGTTACCGCTCAAGGTATATGAAAACGATTTCCTGCCTTACGGTATTATGTTAAAAAAAGGGACACCCGGGGTTAGCGGATTTTTGAATGTTGAAGGAAAAGACCGAATTGATGTATGGTTATCAAAGGGGTTTGATCCGGACAGAGGTTTTGTGGGAGAAGTCGAATATGAGATAATAGGGACATTTTCAACAAGGGACATAGTAAACAGAAATGAGTTTACCATTAACAATAATACGATTTTTGTTCCGCAAAAATCCATAGAGGGAGATTTCAATACCCGACCTACCGTGCATACCATAAAAAGATACACCGATAAGCTCAGACACACGGAATTATTACGAACCAGTATACCCGGTTGTTTTTCCGTCATTATTAAAAACGGATATGCCGACGCATTTGAAAAAGAAATGGAGGCAGCGGGATACGGAGGTATATTCTATTATTTCGATCAAAATTATTCGGAAGTTAAAAAAGTGCTGGATGAGTACAATAATACTTCAAGATTGATTGCACTTATATCCCTACTAGCATGGGTAACGGTGGTTACCGTTTTCCTGACCGTATATGCTTCCAAAAGCAGACGGGATATCGCTATTATGCGTTCTTTGGGTACATCCCAAGCAAAAACATATATATCGCAGTTGGTTATAATAGTGTTGATTGTGTTGATTGCCGCTATTATATGCTCAATAGTCGCCAGCAGGATATATGATAATATTACCGCTGCCGCTTTTGAGGAAGTCAGTAAAAGCAGCAATTTGGTTGGCGGTTTGTTAAGTGTAACGGAAAAATCCAAAGGTACGGTTATAACAACGGCGGTTGCTCAGTTCTTTGTAATTGTTATCGCTTTTGCCTTGATAATGCTTATACAGATTAAACGGAATATTATGGTACTTATGAAGAAAGCGAAGAAGCAATGAAAAACTTATTGAGAAGAATAGCACACAGTTTATCTTATACATTCACTATACTTATAAGAAAGGCTGTTAAAAGTATAGCTGTCGTTCTTTCAATAGCCGCCTTTACCGTCCTTATATGTCTTCTGGAATTTACCATACATAAGCAGGAACAATTACTTGACAAGTTGTATAAGAAGTTTGATATTGACATTATAATCATGGATTCAGCCGGTGCATACCCGGACAACCTTGAGCTTGACAGGTTATATGCTTCCGTGTTCATGAATGAGAACAATATATTGGGTAAGAATACCGATAATTTAAAGATACGCAGCAGCGGAAAAGAAACAATATCCGTCACCAATGAATACGGCGAAGTGATTACGGAAATAAGCGTGGTAGGTCTGACTTATCTTCCCGATATGGCGGAGTTTAATGTATCGGTATATGTGGGGAATAAGTTTGATAAAAGTGTACTAATGAGCGGCAGCCGCGTATGTATTGTGCCCGGCAGAATGAAAGGTCTGGGCGACTGTATATACATCAAAACGGAAAAAGTTGAAGAGCCTATAGAATATCTGGTGATAGGAACATATGATGAGACTGAAGACATATTCTTTTGCCCTTATCTTAATTACAGCGAATTGTTAACTTCCTCCGTCAATAACATATACAGTCTTAAATGTGAAATTACCGACACAAAAGCATTAGAGGAACTGGAAACATTTTTAATGAACTACTTCACCAAGCCTACAATAGCAGGTATTACGCCAAGAGGTTTAAATGCATTAGACCTGAAATATACTCATTCTTTTGTAATGCCCAAAGGCAATTTTGAAGAGGCGACAGATCCCATAAAAGCGGACATTTTGAAACTTAAGATATTGGAGCCGTTTGTATTCGTGTTTTCCGTTGCCATAGGTTTTGTCATAAGTATGCTGTCTATAAGAAACAGAAAAGCGGAATTTGCCGTTATGAGAAGTATGGGAGCTTCGGGAGGCTATGTTTTCTATATCAGTTTCATTGAACAGGCCGTATTATGTTTAATAGGTGCATTGATAGGAGTTTTAGTATCGCTTATAGGATTTAAGCAATTAAGTGCGACACAGATTAATAAGGTATTGATTTTTATCGGCTGTTATCTTGCGGGTACGGCGATAGAAGCATTAAGAATAGCAAGTGTTAAAGTAATGAAAATAATGAAAGCGAACGATTAAGGAGACCGACAAAATGACAAATACACCGATATTGCAGTTGGAAAAAGTAAGCTATGAATACAGAAACAAATATCAGACGGTAAGAGCGGTAAAGGATTTTTCTTATGAATTCTTTAAGGGGAAATTCTACGCAATAACAGGAAAATCCGGTTCGGGGAAAACCACTTTATTATCATTAATGGTAGGGTTGGATGTTCCCGCAAAAGGCGTTATTAAATACGACGGGATCAATCTTAAAGAGATGAATATGGATAAATACAGAAGAGATTGTATTTCACTGATATATCAGGATTTCAATCTGTTTCCGCTGCTTACCGCGATGGAGAATGTAATGTATCCTTTAAAACTAAAAGGATTGAAAACAAGCGAGTGCGAGACACTTGCAAAGGAAAAGCTGAATATGGTAGGGATGGATGAAACTTTTTATAAACGCTATCCTTCCATGTTGTCGGGAGGCGAACAGCAGAGAGTATCGATTGCACGTGCTTTGGCAACCGGCTCCTCAATACTTTTAGCGGATGAGCCGACGGGTAACCTTGATACGGAGAATGGCGATATAATTGTTTCCATATTAAAGAATCTTGCACACAACAACGATTTCTGTGTTATAGTTGTAACACATGATTTGGAAATTGCTTCGGTTACCGATGTGCAGCTGAACTTAAAGGACGGTATGCTTGTTACTTAGATACTGTTGATTTTTCCACTGATATTTACTTCAATTTACTATTCACGGTTTTCCGAACTCGGTCGAAAAGCTTTTTGCAACCGTTGCATAATCTTGTGTTTCCTTTGAGTCTTCGAATACATATTGTTCCAAGAAAGGATTGTCATAATTCTTTTATTATTGTTATATCCTGTTTCATGCGTAATCTGATTGCTATTTAATCACGAACGCTTCTTATTCAGCATATTGTTAAACTGATGAAGATGACGATGCAGCTGCTACCATAGCAGCTTCCTGCGCTATAATAATATTGGCTATACATGTTGAAAGCGTTGCCGTCAGCACTCCGTCTTTTATGTTTTCGGCATAGTCGCTTGCTACAATTGTTGCCGCTAACAGAAGCAACTCCCCCGTACTTACGGACAGAGTTCTGAATCCCTTTTTGTTCCTAAGAGCATCCTGTGCTTCTCCTATTTTATTAACGATTATTTCAATTTCTACCGGCAGCAGTGCAAAGATTCCCAAAAACGGTAATGTATAAGCTTTGTCCAGTTTGATTTTTTGCGTCCTGAGCGCATCACGCAGAGCAAGAACACGATTAACAATACTGTCGTCAGCCTCTCCGAGCACCAGCACCTGCGCCAGAATCTGAACGCTGTTTTTATTCCTGAACTCTCTTTTAAGCTGATTATAAATTTGCTTGATGCGCTCCGTTCCTTCGGCAAGATCCAAACCGGAAAGCCCCGACATAGCCGCAAAAATATAGTCATCCTGCCCGGTGTAAAATAAATTTTTAGCTTTCATTCCGTCAAAAAATGCCCTCGTGCGTGTTACCGCGTTTTCATAATCGGAAGCATCGGCTTGTATTGCAATCCGGTATGCGGCAACCACCAAAAGATAGGAAGATCTGAACTTTACGTCTTTCAGCAACTTGTATACTTTAAGGGTTGCACTTAGCGAATTCTCAGGATTACCGGATAGAGAGAGCATTGCCGCCAAACCCAGCGCCATGCTTCCGCGGAATGTGGAAAACGGGCCCGTGTTCTGTTTAATCAAATTGTGACACTGCCTGATTGCCTCTAAGTCAACCGTTTTGCCCTCCAGTGCATACAGAAGCGCCGCCATACGCTTTATCGAGACATTTTGCCAGACAAACTCCGATTTCATAATTTGCACGTTTTTTGCAAAAAGTTCCAACTTGTTTTCCCATGTGTTATTCATCTGAAAAGACCTCCGTAAACTGAATTTGCTATTATGTAAATATTAAATAAGGTTGTGTCTAATCATCTTTCCTGTATTTGTGTCATATTTATAATCAACTTAATTATACACTCAGCTTTCTCTTAGCTCAATATTCCGCACCGCTTAAATATTTTTGACACTGCTGCTATTCACGGCGCACGTGCTTTAATGCGGAAAATGGCTTAAAAGAAAAGTTTTAAAGAGGCAACATTCGTTCATTTTTTATGTTTTGTCAAAAAAAATCATGTTCAATTTTCCTGCTCATTTTCGCCTGTGTTGCTTTTGACAGCAGGCACTAAAAAGAGTATAATATCGGGTAGGAGGTATCTTTAATTGAGTTACAGTATCGGGGATAAGATAGTATATCCTATGCATGGCGCAGGCGTCATTGTTGATAAAGTCAACAGAAAGATTATGGATGAAATCCGATGCTATTATGTAGTAAAAAGTCCCATAAGCGAAATGGTCGCTATGCTTCCCGTGGATAATATGGACGGTATAGGTATTAGGGATGTTATCACCGATTCCGAAGCGGATGAACTTCTGGATGAGATAAAGACAATGGATACCGAAGAAACATCCAACTGGAATAAGAGATACCGTGAAAACATGGAGAAACTCAAAGACGGATCAATATATGAAATAGCTCAGATTGCTAAATCTTTAATGACCCGTGACAAAAGCCTCTCGACAGGTGAGAGAAAATTGATGATTAATGCGAAAAATGCCGTATTGAGTGAAATAATGTTGGCTAAGAATATTTCTCTGATTCAGGCGGAAGACGCTTTAAAAAAAAGTATATACTGCGATTCGGATGTTGAGGAAGAATAATATATGGAATCGGTAAGTGTGGTTATTGCTGCGGGCGGTAAATCCGGCAGGATGGACGGAATAAACAAACTGTTGGCACCCCTTGGCGGTGTTCCCGTTATTATCCGGACGGTTAAAGCGTTTCATGATATAAGATACATTAAACAGATAATACTTGTTATACCTGAAAAAGATGAGTCGGAGTACTTATCTTTATTGTCTGAATATAGGGTGAATAGAAAAGTAAAGATTGCGTATGCCGGAAGCACCCGCAGACATTCTGTGTATAACGGGTTGCTGTCATTATCTGACAAAGAAGGTATTGTACTTATACACGACGGTGCCAGACCGCTGGTTACCCGTAAGATTATCGATGAGTGTGTAGACGGAGCAAAGCGATACGGAGTATGTGTGGCCGCTTCAAAGAGCACCGATACAGTAAAGATAGCGGACAGCATAATGTTTATAGAAAAAACCCTTGACAGGGACAAGGTATACAATGCCCAGACACCGCAGGCTTTCAAGACGGAATTTGCTTTGGATTTTCACAAAAGAGCGGAAGCGGATGATCTGGAAGTCACCGATGACTGCATGATAGCGGAGCATTACGGACATAATGTAAAGATTATAGAGTCGAGTCCTTTGAATTTAAAAATAACTACCAAATTGGATTTGGTAATAGCTTCTGCTATTTTAGCTGACGGTAATAATACAGAAACACATGATTCCTGAACCTTTTCCGAATGATGACAAACCTTCACCCGATGTGGCCGTCAAACCCACATCTTTTTTATCTATTCCGAGAAGCATTGCTATATTGCCTTTCATTTCCTCTATGTAAGGAGAGAGAACCGGAGTCATACACTCCACCGTAAAGCTGACATGCTCTATTTTATATTCCAGGCTTTTCAAAGCTTCTTTTACATATAGAGAACTGTCGGTTATTCCTCCTTTGCACAGGATATCTGCGGTTTTTCCTAAAATGTTTACCGAGGTAATACCGCTTATCGCATTGGTCAGAGCATGATAGATAACATCTCCGTCGCTGTTTGCGATAAGTCCCGGATGATTTTTTATGTGAACTCCCGCAAGAATAAGCTTCTTGTCTGCATTTTCGGAAAACTTATGACTGTCCTGCCCGATTGCGCACTTCATGATGTCTGTCACCTCGTTGTTTAATACCTGAATAACATAATACCATAATATCGGAAAAGTTAACAAAAAGTACACACATAAAAACCCTTTATATGATATATTTAGCATATTGAAAGGAAGATGCATATGGAAAGTTGGTATTATGAGAAGATTGTATACAGAAAGAAAACAAAAAAAGATGATTTGATTTCATTTGCAGTTGTTTTAGTTACGCTTGCGATATGTATAGTTTCCTATTACTTTCTGCGAAATCTCTCATTTATTATCTGGTTGGGTGTCATATATGCATGCTACAGGATTATAACTTCCAGGAAATTCGACTATGAATATATTTTCGTGGAAGATACCATGACCATCGACAAGATTATAAATAAAAGCAGAAGGAAGAATATATTTACTCATTCGTTGAAAGATTTCGAGATACTGGCATATAAGGATTCCGATCATATAAAGGAGTATTCGGATAATGTACAGCAGGTAATAGATGCCTCCGCACCGGGTTCGGAAAATACCCTTTTCGGAGTGGCATATTTCAAATCCATGAGGACACTTGTGTACTTCGAGGCAGATGAAAGAATAGAAGAGTTTATTCAAAAATATGCCAAGCATAAATTCAAGGAGTAATTATTGAAGAAACTGTGGAAATATGTCATCTTAATAATTATTTTAGCGGCATTGGCGGCAGCGGTCTTTTTTGCGTATGACGCCGTACTGAATAATGTGCGGGAAAAGTATTCTCCGAATACTAATCTTGAAAAGTATTTTTCCGATGAGTATACCGATCTGGTTGTCAATTTCCATAAAGTTGAATATGAAAAGCCCGTCAGAATTATAAACGGCGAGATACTGGTGCGATACGAGGTTATAAAGCAGTTCATCGATCCGTACATATATTACGATGAAACCAGATATAAAGTGATTATTACCACAAAAGACAGAATGGTGAATATGACAGAGGACAGTCTTGTTGCAAAATTGAATAAAAAGGATCTTCATCTGGATACCGCAAGTCAAAGACATGACGGATATCTTTATGTACCGGTTAGCCCTTTTTTGTATATGTGGAACATCAGTGTCAAGTATCTGGAGCAAAACGACATAGTGATAATAGAGTTCTTAAGGAATTTCGACCACACGGCAACGGTCAATATTGCCGATGCTCAGCTGAGAAAAGGACCTTCCATAAAAGAACCTGTTTATGTATCAAATGTACCTGTGGGTCAGGTTTTGTATGTCAACAGGGTTTTAGGCGACTGGACTTATCTTATGACAAGCGAAGGTGTTGCGGGATACATAGAAACAAAATACCTGGATATTAAAGTTACCTCTAAACAGCCGGTTGTTGTCAGGTATGAGCAAAAAAAGCTGTATCTGCCGGAGTATGTGGTGCTTTCCTGGCATTATGTACATTCCAGTTCGGTAACGTATGTGCCGTATTATGCCGATGTCAATGTCCTGTCTCCCACATTTTTTACGGTTATAGATGAAAAAGGCAATATTGCCAGCAGTGCATCCGTGAAGTATATGGAAAATGCGAGAAAAAGAGGGTATACCGTCTGGCCGTTGATTAATAATGTTTTTGCAAAGAAAGGGCAGATAAGTGAAGTATTGGCTGACAGTGAGGCAAGGCGTCATGTGATAGACCAGATTCTGACTTATGCATATATATATAAATTCGACGGGATAAATATAGATTTTGAAAATCTGTATCTGTCCGATAAGGATAATCTCACACAGTTTATGCGGGAGCTGGTTCCTTTGGCACATCAGATGAATCTGGCCGTTTCCATAGATGTGGGAGTTCCGGGAGGATCGGAGGCTTATTCACGGTGTTATGATCACGAAGAACTGGGAAAAGTAGCCGATTATGTAATGGTAATGACATATGACCAATACTGGAGTGCACATGAGACCGGCGGTTCGCAGGCTCAGCTTTCCTGGGTGGAAGAAAGTGTCGGCAAGACTTTAAAACTGATTGAGCCGGATAAACTGGTTTTAGGTATACCCGCATATACCAGATTGTGGAAAACCGACAGTGAAGGAAAAGTGACTCCGGATAAGACACTGACAGCCGATCAGGTGGTAAAACTTGTTGAGGAAAAGCAGTTAACTCCGGTGTGGGAAGAAGAGAGAGACGGATATATAAGCGGACAGTACTATATTGAATATATAGAAGACGGGGAACTGTACAGGGCATGGATAGAAGATGATGCCAGTGCAAGAGAAAAAGCCGCACTTGCCGCCAAATACAATTTAAGAGGTGTATGTATCTGGATGATGAGTCAGACCAACAAAACGGTATGGGAAGCCATTCTTGAAGGTTTCAATGCGGATGTTAATCAGGTAATATCTGATTAAACTTATCATGTTTTCTTATGTGCTTTAATGTGGATATGGTATATAATTAATTAAAACGTCGGAAAGGAAAAACTGAATGCAAATTAAAGTGAACTATGAAGATATCTTTGAAAGATTAAACGGACAACTGCCGAAAGGTGTTTTTCTCAATACCGATTTTGAAGGCAAATACAATACAATGACCATAGGCTGGGCATTGATGGGAATATGCTGGGGACAACCTGTTGTATGTGTTGCGGTCAGATTTTCCAGATACACATATGAGCTTTTGGAGCAGTCGGGTAAATTCACTTTAAGCATTCCCAAAAGCGGAGCAATGACAAAGGAACTTTCACTCTGCGGCTCAAGATCGGGACGCGATGTGGACAAGTTTGAATTATGCGGATTTAAGAAAAGCAATATTATAGATAAGTGCGATCTTCACATTGAATGTGAAGTGGTACAGAAAACCGCAATGAACAAAGACTTTATTGAGAAATCTATTAAAAGCAGATATTACAGAACAGATGATTATCATATGTTCTATTTCGGAAAAATAACCGACTGCTATTATACTAAAGAGGGTTGAAATATGAAAAATGTATGTGTAATTTTCGGAGGTGCTTCCACGGAACATGAGGTTTCCCGCGTATCCGCCTCATTTGTTATGAAAAACCTGGATAAGAAAAAGTATTCGGTTACCGTAATGGAAATGACTAAAAACAGGGAATATTTGCTGTATGAGTATAGGGAAGGTGAAACTTTCTTTGAAGAGATAGTCAAGGTGGATAACAATCTTCCCAGGAAACGTATTATTCCGGATATTTCCATGTTTGAGAGGATGGGTGTGGATGTTGTTTTTCCCGTTATCCACGGAACAATGGGGGAAGACGGGAAATTGCAGGGTTTCTTAGAGTTATGCGATATTCCCTATGTAGGCTGCGATGTTCTTTCGTCGGCTGTGTGCATGGATAAAGTGCTTTGCAAAGATATATTGTTGAAAAACGGTATAGCCGTTGCGGACTATTTATGGTTTACCTGTGATGAAATAGGTAAAGATATAGGTAATGTTGTAAAAGCCGTTGAAAGTAAATTTGTATACCCTATCTTTGTAAAACCGTCGGAATGCGGATCTTCGGTGGGTATAACCAAGGCGAAAGATACGGAAAGTCTGAAAAAAGCCCTTGTATTTGCTGCACGCTTTTCCAGAAAGGTTCTTGTGGAAGAATTTGTGGAAGGTCTGGAACTGGAAGTTGCGGTATTGGGCTCATATGACAAAGTATCTTCGTCGGGCGTGGGACAGATTATTTCCTCCAATGAGTTTTATGATTACAATGCAAAATATATAGACGGCAAGAGCCTTACGGTATTAAATCCCGATATACCGGAATGGTCGGAGCGGGAGATAAGAAAAATTGCCGAAAAGGCATTTTGCGTTATAGGGTGTTACGGATTGGCGCGGGTGGACTTTTTCCTCACAAAAGGCAAAAAAGCCGTTCTCAATGAAATAAATACCATTCCCGGTTTCACAAGTATAAGTATGTATCCGATGTTGTGGGGACAAGCGGATATATCCTACGACAAGCTTCTTACGAAACTTATCACTCTTGCACAAGACAGGAAAAAACGATACAAATTTCAAACGGACTATAAAGGCGGGGAATAATGACGGAAGGTAAAATAGGGGTATTTGATTCGGGAATAGGGGGGCTTACGGTACTTAAAGAGATTTTGCGCTGCCTTCCTTATGAAGACATAATATATTTCGGCGACGGTAAGAGAACTCCTTACGGAGGAAAATCCAAAGAGACAATAGAACTGTTTGCTTTACAGAGCATGAAATTCCTGACCGATAAAGGTGCCAAAGCGGTGGTAATAGCGTGTAATACCGTAAGTTCCAACGCTATGGATGCAATAAGAGCACACTACAGTCTGCCGGTTGTGGAAGTTATATCCACCACGGCGAAACTGGCTTTTTCCCAATCGAAGAATAAAAAGATAGGGGTAATAGGAACAAAGGCCACAATAGAAAGCGGTTCATATGAAAAAGCATTGAAATCAATGGATGCATCGGTATCGGTTTATCAGAAAAGTTGCCCGCTGTTCGTGCCGCTTGCGGAAGAAGGTGCCGAGTGGTGGGACGATGAAATAACCGAGGCGGTTGCAAGAAGATATTTCGGTTATTTTGATAACACCGGTATAGATACCCTTATATTGGGATGCACACATTATCCGCTTCTGAAAAAAGTAATAGCCCGCACAATAGGGGAGCATGTTAATCTGGTGGATTCAGCATTGATTACAGCCAAGCAGACTGAAAAACTGTTGGAAGAAAGCAACTTGCTGAAAGAGGGAAAGAAAAAAGGTGCTCTGGAAGTATACACTTCCGACAGTATTTTGAGGTTTATGCCCATGTGTTCGGCAATTTTAGGTATTAACAACTTAAATATACAAAAATGCTATTTAGGAGAGTAAAACTATGAAAGACAGATTACGTTTCAGACAGGTACATTTGGATTTCCATACGGGCGAACAGGTTACCGGTATAGGTGCAAAATTTAATCCGGAAGAGTTCGCAAAAACATTAAAAGACGCTCATGTGAATTCCGTTACATGTTTTGCAAGATGCCATCACGGAATGATATATTACGATTCCAAAATAAATAAAGAAAGAATACATCCTCATCTGGTAGAGAAGGATTTATTAAAAAAACAGATTGAAGCCTGTCATAAGTATGATATAAAGGTTCCCGTGTACACTACCGTACAATGGGATTTATACACCGCCAAAAAGCATCCCGAATGGCTGGTAAGAACGCCTGAAGGATCTGTCGACGGCAATTACTTCAACAAGGACGGTTTCTATCAGAGGATTTGCGTCAACACACCGTATATGGATTTTTTAAAGAAGCATGTGACGGAACTGTTGACGGAACTGGACTGTGACGGAGTGTTTTTGGATATAGTGGGAGATCTGGACTGCTCCTGCGTCTACTGTATGGAGAGTATGGAAAAAGGCGGTTTTAACCCTCTTGACGAAAACGACAGAAGAGCACATTACAGACAGGTTATGACAAATTTCAAAAAGGAAATGTCCCGACTTATTTGGTCATTGAAACCCGGTATATTGATATTCTATAACGGCGGTCATGTTTCCTATAAAGATAAGTTGCCGTCAAAAGATACATACTCACATTATGAGATAGAGAGTCTTCCGAGCGGGGGATGGGGCTATATGCACTTTCCGGTAACCTGCAGATATGCGCGAAATTTAGGTAAAGACTATCTGGCACACACCGGCAAATTCCATACAAGCTGGGGCGACTTTCACTCATTCAAGAATATTGAGGCTTTAGAATATGAAGTGTTCAGAATGCTGGCTCTTAATTCCAAGTGTCTGATAGGAGATCAGTTGGAACCCGACGGAGCTTTGTCAAAACCTGTATATGATTTAATAGGCAAGGTTTATTCACGGGTTGAAGAGAAGGAACCGTGGTGCAAAAATGCCGACCATGTGGCGGAAATAGGGGTGTTTGTACCCACGGATGAAAAAACCAGAGTTTCCGCCTCTCAGGCCGCTGTAGAGAGTCTTCTTGACCAGTTGGCTTATCAGTTTGATTTTATAGATCCGTATATGGATTTTAGCAGATATAGAATGCTTATCATTCCCGAGAGAATAACAATAGATGAACAAACGGATAAGAAGCTTTGCGGGTATCTGAAAAACGGGGGCAAAGTCTTATCGGTATTTGATGCCATATTCTCCGGATCGGGAGTTAAAGTCATTAAAGAAACATTAGACGATTACGGGCAACCGGTTAAAGGAAGATTTGTTGCAAGAAACGGAGCCGCCGATTATGTTATCCCTACCGATCTGATTGGTAAGGAGTTGTATAAAACGGAGTATGTAATGTATGCAAAAGGCATGGAAACCGTTGCAACTGACGGAAAGGCTCTTGTCAAAGCTTACGAGCCCATATTCAACAGATCATTCAGGCATTTCTCTTCACATGCACAGGCCCCTTCTTCTCACATTGAAGCATACGATGCGGTGGTGATAAACAGGAGTAAAAATGCGATATATTTCAGCCATCCCATATTTGAGATTTATAACAAAAAGGGGCCCAAATGGATAAAGAGCATGCTTCATGATGCAATAAAGCTTTTATTAAAAGACAACCTTATATCTCATGACGGACCGTCAACGCTCTTTACGGGAATGAATGTACAGAAAGATAAGAAAAGGTATATTCTGCACCTGCTCCATTACATTCCCGAAAGACGATGTACCGACTTTGATCTCATCGAAGATGTGATACCTTTATACAGGATAAAGATAAACTTAAACCTTCCGAAGACAATTAAGAGTATTACCGTTGTGCCGGAAAACAAGCCTGTTAAGTTTACGGGGAAAGGCGGTAAAGCGCGATTTACACTGGATGAACTGGAAGGCCATTGCATGCTGTGCATAGAATATGAAGATTAAATATGTCATAAGTGATGACTGTATCATACTGGAAAACTTAAATCCCGACGACTTTAACATTAAGGATACGTTTGAGTGCGGTCAGTGTTTCCGATGGGAAAAAACAGACAGACAAGACGGTTATTCAGGTATAGCTCACGGCAAGAAGCTTATCGTGCAGCAAAATGAGGATTATATAACATTACATTGCAATGAAAAGGACTTTTTACATATCTGGCAGTATTACTTTGATTTGGATACCGATTACGATGAGATAAAGGAACGACTTAGAAAAGATGATATCATGAACAAGGCCATATGCTCCGCTCCCGGTATAAGGATACTCAATCAGGAGCTGTTTGAGACCGCTGTGAGTTTTATAACATCATCTAACAGTAATATTAAAAGGATAACGAGGAATATAAAAGATTTGTGCACACTGTTGGGGCAGCCGATAGGCGACGGTTATTATGCTTTTCCGACCGTGGAAGCTTTAAGTAATGCGGATATATGCACAATAAATCAATGCAGAGCGGGATTCCGTTGTGACTATATACACTCATCTGCAAACATGATTAAGAATATGTCCGATTCTTTCAATAAGGAAAGATATATAGAAATGGGTTATGAAGAGACAAAGAAGGAGCTTATGAGACTTAAAGGAGTAGGGAATAAGGTTGCCGATTGTATTATTTTATTTGCGGGCATTTCTTCTTCCGCTTTTCCCACCGATGTGTGGGTTAAAAGGATAATGCAGAACTTATACATAAAAAAAGAAGTCACTCTGGACTACGTTTCGAAATACGGACGGGACAAATTCGGTGATTTGGCAGGCTATGCACAGCAGTATCTTTTCCACTATGCACGAAATAATGCCGTTCATAAATAATTATATCATATCTTAGAGGAATATTAAATATTGATGAAAAACCGGTAATATTGTATAATTTGGGTAGTAGATTCCTGAGATACACGATAACCCTTTGTATTTGAACCTACAGTAATTTGACGGGATTTAGTTGTATGTGTGCGGATGTCAGGCCGTATATCAGCGGAAGGCAGAAACACTCATCACGGAACCCACCTGGCGGACGCTAGGCGTCAAAAAAAAGGGCCGGTATTTTGGGAATTTTTATATTTCTCTTTTTTATATAAATTTAATAATAGAAGCAATAAAGGTTTTTGTCTCATTTAATATTTTTTATATTGTTTCCAGACATCCAGTATAAGCAGGTATCTTTCAAGCGGCAGTCCTTTGAAAGGTACATTACTGGTGGAATATATGTAACCACCGTTAGGTTTGGCGTGGGTGAGACAGTATTTTGCACTTTCTATAACTTCTTCATCGGTTCCGGTCTGAAGCAGGGCACAGTTGACATTACCTATAAGACACACTTTGTCTCCGGCAATTCTTTTAACTTCGGCAATATCCACTCCCGCCATGGGGTCAAGCGAGTGAAGGGCATGGGGATTGGCTTCTATAAGCTGGTCCAGTATGGGCATTATGTTGCCGTCGGTATGTTTGATTGCATATCCGCCCGCATCTCTTATACCTTTTATTATCCTTGCCAAAAAGGGGGTTATAAATACGGAGAAATGGTAAGGTGATAAGAAAGGTCCGCTGTTATAGCAGTAATCGGAACAGAGCATTATACTGCCTATTCCCGCATCAATGGCCCTTTTATTCCTCTCTATCACATTTGCAGCCATCTTTTCCGCCTGCTCCAGAAGACCTTTGGGGTCATCGGCAATTCTGTAAGAAAATTCATACATTTCATTGCCGTCCGGGATGCTGAATGTTCCGTCTCCGTGCCTTATGAGAAGGTATCTGTCGTTTGTCATTCTGTTTATAATCTTTGCGGTCTTTATGGCCTCATCCAGCCAAAGATAGTGAATCGGTATTATGGAATAGTCGAGCTTTTCGTATACTTCCACCATCAGCTCGGCATTTTCATGCAGTGCAATGTCTTTTTCTTTCTTGCTCATATTCTCCAGCTGTTCCTGCCGAAGAAACTCTTTACCTACTAATTCATAGGAAAGCTGGAATTCCAGTTCAAATGTAGGTATTTCATCGGGAATACCCCTGTTAAGCGCGGTTACGGCTCTTTGTTTAGGTGTCATAATTCCTCCCGATGCTACTTATTTAAATACTCTTTAATTTTATTAAAGGTTTCCTCACTTATAACATGCTCTATTTTGCAAGCATCCTGTTTTGCCGTCTTCTCATCTATACCCATTTTCAGAAGAACATCGGTCAGCACACAGTGCCGTTCATAGATGTTTTTTGCTATATTTTCTCCCGAAGCGGTTAAAGTGATATATCCCTTTTCATCTATATTCAGATAGCCGTTTTTTTTCAACAAGTTGACAGCCCGGCTTATGCTGGGTTTTGTATACCCCGTGTAGTTTACTATATCTATGGAACGTACCGTGTCGGACTTTTTCGACAGAATCAGTATAGTTTCCAGATACATTTCAGCGGATTCCTGTATGTTCATGACTCAGCCTTTCCTAAGGATTTTATTAAATTGTATCATAAAGAAATATAAAAAAACAGTGAGGCCTATTTTACCCGTATTCGCTGTTTGAAGGGAATCTGAGCAAGTATTATTCCGAAGAAAATCAACAGACATCCCGCTATTTCTTTTAATGAAAGACTCTCCTGTAAAAATATCCAACCTGCAAGAGCGGCAAATACCGATTCCATGCTCATTATTATGGAAGCTACGGGAGCGGAAATATTCTTCTGGCTTACAAACTGCAGGCTGGAGGCAACACCCGATGACAATATGCCGGCATATGCTATGGGAAGCCATGCATTCATTATTGCATCCCATTTAGGATTTTCAAACACGAACATGGCTATAAGTGACAGCACACCGCATACCGCATATTGCAGGAATACCATTCTGATGCTGTCGGTTATCTTTGTAAAATGGTCTATTACCATTATGTGTGCGGCAAATAAGAATGCACTTACCAGTACCAGAAGATCCCCTTTATTTATACTGAATCCTTCCTGAATAAAAAGCAGATAAGAACCTATCAAAGCCATAAATACGCTTATCCATACCGCTAAGGTAACCCTCTTTTTGAACAATAATAAACCGGCAATCGGAACAATAAATATATACAGTACCGTTATAAAGCCCGCTTTACCCACGGTTGTATGTTTTAATCCCGACATCTGAAAGAAGTTAGCAACTGTCTGTATTAATCCGCAAGCGATACCGGCAATAAGAAGATTCTTTTTTTCTTTCTCCGTACCGTTTCCTAAAATAGTAAATTTCACGTTATTCTTCTTATCCCTTATAAACAGAAATATTCCCAGTACCAGTGCGGCAAGAATGAAACGGGGTGCCGTAAAGGTATGGACACCCATTGCTTCCAGTCCTGCTCTCTGTGCAACAAAGCCGAAGCCCCAGATTAAGGCGGTAAGAAGCAGCATCAATGAGCTTTTTATCTGTACTTTAAGAGAATTGCTCTTATCCTTCATTTTGTACCTCCACAAATACTTGCTTTTCGGAATAAGAAAGTGAATATAATTGCACCTGTGCAAACCAGCCGTTATCCTCTGTCCGCAAGGATTTTGCTATATAAAAATAACCGTTATCAAAAGAATACAATCCGAACTGTCCCGACGAAAAATCAAAGCCGGGAGTAGCACAGCCGGTATTGTGTATGTCTTTCAGATGAAGTATTTTATGTTTTTGTCGGAAAGGGTCATTTGGTACATCTGACAGAAACGGTTTTTTGGAGCCGTCTATTGCAAAGCAGGGGTAGTTGGGGAAATACTCTTTTATTCCTCTGTATACCGCCATAAACCAATCTTTTGTCTTCCCGTCATATTCCAGATTCTGCACTCCGAAATTCGTATTGCCGGTATAAACGAAATATTTATCCGTAAACGACTCGCATCCTGTTTTATGAAAAGGGTTATCCTTGAAGAAAGCGCTGTTTTTAATGATATCTTTTAAAGGATATTTTAATATTATCTGATAATCATTCAGGTCTTTTTCGTTATTCCTGTATATGCCGTAAGCCGTATACAGACAGTCGCATATACCGTCATTGTTTTCTATGTCCGGAGCTACACAAGTGCCGTCGATTCCCGAACATCCGTATCTTTTGTTTAAATAATCCTCGGTACATTCTTTTATAAAGGAAGTCCTCATAACATTGGTTTTATCGGCATCAATGTCTTTGGAGGTTATTCTTTTGCCGTCAAACACGGCTATGTAGAAGGAGTCGGGAATATCGGCATCGGTGTTCAACAGCTTCTTTATGGAGCAACCTATGGAATCATTCTTAATCTCCAATGAGCCGAATACATATCCCGTCTCATCATCAAAATCAATACATCCCAGATGACCAATCCATCCCTTTACCGAACCTAACAGATTACCTGCAAGATCGCACTTTAAAAGTTCGGTGGTAAAAGAAAAGTATATATGACCGTTTTTTCTGTCCACCGCAATACCCTGGACATGCCCCCCGTAACTGACCGGACTTTGAATAAACAGCGGGAAATCTTTCATTGTTATCAACTCATACCCCCTTTAAAGCATTCTATTACGGTTATATTCTCATCTGAAGATAATGTACATTGTCCTTTTATACAGTAGGGGAGCAGGAAATAGTCTCCTTTTTTAACAGGGTCGGTATTTTTTCCGTATGATACCGATCCTCTGCCTTCGGTAACAAAGTATATGGCGGGGCCTTGTTCAAGTATTGTACTGCCCGAATCAATGCTTATGTCGTTGACCGTAAAACAGTCTGTCTTACGGTTATCGATAAGTGAGCGGACGGTTACATTGTTCTTTTTTGAAACTACTTCCGGTCGCACCTTAGATAATTCTATTGCGTCTTTTCCGCAAATGGACATATCAAAACAGCTTAAGGCAATCTCTTTATCCAACCCCATATACATTTCGTAATCGTTCAGTCTGTAATCGTCACACCAGGCTTCAGGCTGTATGGTAAAGTCGGTAGGTTCCTGAATCTCCAGTATCAGGCATCCGTAACCTATGGCATGTACCGCTCTTGCGGGTATCAAGTAAACCTCTCCCTTTTTAACATCATGCTTTACAATAAGTTGCTCCATTACATGCTTATCTTCGGTACTTTTTTCCACGGCGGCAATAAGGTCTTTCTTTGTTACCCCTTCTTTGAATCCGAAATAGATACAGGAACCCGGTCGGGTATCCAGTATTATCCATGCTTCCGCTTTACCGTATTCACTGTTGAAATACTTTTCGGAAAAAGATTTATCGGGATGTACCTGAACGGGAAGGCGTACTGCACTGTCCAGTACTTTTACCAGTATTCCCATGTCATCATACGGTCCCAATATTTCTTTTTTGTATTCTTTGATAAGGTCATCAAGGTAAATATCGGTATTCAATACCTTGGATATGCCCTCTTTGGGGCCTTTACTTATTCTGTTCAATGCTTTTACCGAAGAAGCAACCCATTCTTCGGGATAATTGCCGTCTTTTGCTACATCACCGAAAAGATTATTAAAAAGAGCGCCTCCTTTGTATACCCGGAAGACTCTGTTTCGCTCAAAGAATATGGGGCGGTTTGCTGATTCTTTCATATGGAATCCTCGTATTTCACTATGCTCTGTGCCTGATCCAAAGATGCAAAATACCCTGTTGCAATAAGGGCATATAAAGCGGCACCGAAAGCGGCTTCTTCGGTATTCTCGGGAACCGACAGAGGCAGGGAAAATGTTTCTTCCAGTATGTTCCTTAATAACCGGTTTTTGCGAATACCGTTGCCCGAACCTATAAGTCTGTTACTTTCCGGGTTATCATATTTCTTGATGGAGTTATACATTGTGTACAGTTCATCGGCTATTCCCTTTAAAGTAGCATAGGTAATATCCGCTGCCGTGAAATTATCCGCAGTTAGGTTGGTTATGCCTGCTTTAGCGGTCGGATTGTTTCTTGTACCGCAAAACAGTGTAGAAAATTCCACTGCACTTTCAGTATCGGATATTTTCGCATTTTTCAGCATAACATCATACAGGTTTTCGGGCGGAACGGCTCCTCCCATTTTTATAACATCCTCGTAGAAGTTCTTAAGTATGGCTAAAGCTCTTCCGCCGCACAGCGATGCTCCTACGAAAATGCGTTTATCTTCGGATAAGGGACGTATTTCAATATCGGGGCACGGTGTTGAAGTTTTATCCGTCTTCAAGGATATCTGGCTTCCCGTTCCTATGTTTATTAGAATATCTTTGTCGCAGCCCGACCCTATAAATCCCGCCTGGTTGTCTCCTATTGCAACACAGACCGGAATACTGTTTTTGTATTTACCCAAAATTATCGGTGAATTTACAACATCGGGAAGAATGTTTTGATTAATACCGGCTGCTTTCAGAGCTTCTCTGTCGAAAGCATTGTCTTTCAGACTGTAAAGGCCCAAAGACTGAGCGTCGGTTGAATGAATAACGGGTTTTTTACAGCCTGCAAGATTGCATGCAATATAACCGTGGATTGTGGATATATAGCGTGCTTTGCAGTACACTATTTTGTGCATATGATAAAACAAGGTGGTAAGTCCGAATCCCGTGGCCATTTTATAGCCTGTCAGTTCGGAAAGATAGTCCGCATAGGATAAACCGCTGTCCCGGTATTGCAGATCACCCGACTCATACTGCCATGTGAAAAGAGGACCGGCTAAGGAAAAATCTTCATTTATATAGACTATTCCGTGCATCTGTCCGGTTACACCTATGCATTGTATATCGGGATATTTTGAAAGTACCGTTTCAATAAGTGTATATGCTTTGGTTAATATAGCTTTTGCATCCTGCATTTTGGTTTGTTTTTTATCAACCGTTATGAAAGTATCGTTAACGGTATCAAAGGTTTCCGGACAGCTACCTGTTTTACCGTCAATGACGGATACGCAGATTTTACTTGTTCCTATATCCAAACCTAATGCCAGCATAACTCTCTCCTATAACGATGTGGACTTAGGATCCAGTCGGGTAATAATGTCTTTCTGAATAGCGGGGGAAAGGTCCAGAAAGTTAACGAATGTGCCGTGAATCCTCATAATGTAAACTCCGCTCGGAGCGTATTTTTCCGGTTCCGCCAGTACCTTTCTTAATGTTTCCGCCGTTGTGACATTCACATAGAGATAGTAGGGGCATACCGTATTGATGTCTTTATTGAAAAACAGAGGTTCAATGACTCTCTCTTTAAATTGTATGCCTTTTTCTTCGTATGTCGGGGCGGTGAAGTATTTGGGATCAATACCGAAATGCGATGCATAACCGCCGTTCATCTCGGCAAACGGAAGATTCATACAGGACAGTATCCTGAAACCCAGACCTAATGTCGCATCACCGTGTAAGGGATCTATTCCGAAATTCAACATCTGTCTGGCCTCTCTTCCGTCCGGTGTTGCACCTACCCAGTATCCGTACAGCAGGTGAGTGGAGGGTGTGGACCAGTCGGCGCGGAAGCCGTTACCTAAGTAGTTCTTTGTTGATTTCACGTAATCTGAAATCTTTTCCGATATCTCTTTGGCAAGCGCATCGGGAGCGGGAATATTATTTCCGTACTTGGGAGCATTTTTAAGAAAAGCCTTTATATCGGAATCGCCTTCAAAATTATTCCTGAGAGCGTTTATAAGGCGGTCGGGATTGGAAGAATATACCTTTAAGTATTCTTCTATCGCTATTATGGAATCGGCGACAACCGATAAACCGTGGATAAGGCATCCGCTTGCATTGTACCTGGTTCCCTGATTTTTAACATCCCTCATGTCATAGCCGGTTTCCAAGCCGCCCATAAAGCTTGATAAGAAAGGTACCGGCAGTTCCGATAAAGCAACCGAAGCGCCGTTTGCCGCATCCGCCATATGTTTTATATAATACTTAGCATCATCGTAAAAGTACTCTTTTATATTCCCCAGTATATTCAGATTATCAACATTTCTCTTTCTTCCCAGCTGCTCGCCAGATATAAGGGAGCGTCCGTTGTTTATTGTCATTTCCAGTATCTTACCGAGGTTCAGCCAGCTGTTGGTGGTATTGCCGTTATCTTTACCCATAATCAACGGTTCCTGACAGCCTGCTACCGAGTAATCTTCCAGGTCGGTTTCTTCAATACCCGCTTTTTTTAGCACTTGGAAAACCGAGTCGTCATTGAAAAAAGAAGGAGTAAGACACCCGGGCGTAAAGAAAAACCTTCCCATCTCTTCATACAGTTTTTGAGGGGTGTTCTTATGCAGTTTGACCGATAATATGGGTTGCGGGAAGTTCATGGCATAGTATGCGTCCAGGAACGCATATGTGCAGACATTGGTAAGGTCGACACCGGAATTGGATTTGCCTCCTAAGAGTACATTCTGCGATATGGCCCAGGATCGGTCTCCCACGTTATAGAATACGAGGAAATGCCTGAATAAACTTGCCGCCTGCTCTCTGGTAAGATTTTTCCTGTAAGGCTCGAATATCCTGTCCGCATTTCCTACGGAAAAGGCAAACGGATTGGGAGCCTGTTCAAGGCACATTACCTGCCATAATAACAGGTATGCCTGTATTGCCTCATATAGATTTTCCGACGGCAGGGCAGGAACTTTTCTCAGTGTGGATTCCAAAAGCGCAAGCTGCTTTTTTCTTTCGGCACAAGCTTCTTTGTATTGCGATGCCGCAATATCGGCATATCTGTTAGCCAACAGAATTACGCATTCAAGAGCAATCTTCATTGCCGCAAGGTTATTTCGTTTCTGCTCGTTTTCTTCGTTTTTTATACGCTCTTCCGTATTTTCTATTATGGCTTTTACACCGTATTTTAAAGCCGGACGGAAATCCGGTATCACATGTCCCGTAACCTGTTCCACAAAGAATATTACTTCCTTTGTGTATTGTTCGTAGTCATCATAGACTTTTGTAAGTTTCTTTACAAATTCCGTATTCTTGGTAAATTCCTTAACTTTGGCAATGCGTTCTTTTGTAAATTCTTCGTTAGGTTCAATATCATCATATATCGCTGTGGGGTCGCAGTAACCGGAGAATGTTTCCACCCGGAATGAGGGATTTATGAGGGCATAGGACCTGGCAAATGCATCTCTTTGCGTTCCTGCAAAGATATTGTTTTCGCTTATGCCCAGCGGTATGTTTGTGATAATGTTTTTAATTTCATAAGCTGCTCGAAGTTCCTTGGGTAAATCTTTCAATTCTTCATGTGTATCGCAAACAATCTCACGAGCAAGAAACCAACCGTCCAGTCTTTTTAAACTGCGCTCTTCTTTGAAAAGCAGGGAGGCCTTGTCATCTATTACTTTTTGTGTGTAAACTTCATATACATTCATGTCTACCTCCGAAAGCTATGTCCTTATTATATCAAATCCGTTATCTTTAAATATACGGGTAAACATTTCCGAAGTGTCATCGGAAATATATTCATAGCCTTTCATTTTATACTCCATACCGCATTGTTGCCATTTGGATTTGCCGAATTCATGAAATGACAAAAATTCAACGGTTATGTTCTGCTTGTTACATTCCGATAAGGTATTTACAAACCCCACGGCATTTTCCTCTTCCGCATTAAAACCCTTTATGAGCGGTATTCGTATGTTGATTTTTCTTATAAGCGATAATCTTTTCAGGTTTTTCTTAATTATTGCATTGGAGATACCCACGGTTTTTCTGTGTCTGTCATCATCATAGTGTTTAAAGTCGATAATGAGATGGTCGATATATTCCGTTGCCGATGCAAGATCGGGATGGGAACCGTTGGTCTCTATAGCGGTATTAATATCTTCCTGTTTCAACTTTTTTAGCATGTCAATCAAAGCAGGCAGATTTAATGTCGGTTCTCCTCCGGTAAAGGTAACGCCGCCTCCGGAAAAGAACATGGATTTACTTCTTGCGGCTTCTGAAACTATTTCATCGGTGTGGTATGTGTCGCAGGATAATTTAATGCCCATGTGGAGTGTCTGAAGACACATTTTAGGACAGCCCCTGCAAAGTTTGCTGTCCAGCATACCGGAAGATATGGCACCGTTAGGACATACTGCATCGTCAACACCTTCGGTTACCATTATACTGCCGTCTTTTTCTATACCTTCGGGATTGGAACACCACGGGCAATTCATGTTGCAGCCCTGCAGATGATAAACAAGTCTGTTACCCGGGCCGTCCTGCGAGAAATTAAAGCCTTTCTGAAATACTTTAATAAGCATTTTATCCCTTCTTTATAACCTGACCTGCCGGTGTATCGTTTATGGAATAACCCAACTGCCTTATCCGGTCACGCAATTGGTCGGATTTCTTCCAGTCTTTGTTTTTTCTGGCTTCCAGACGCTGCTCGGCAAGTAGTGTTACCTCTTCCGGTATATCATCCGCCGCTTCGGTTCTTTTTTTGTCAAGATCCAGAGCAAGCACCTTATCGAAATCCATCAGCAGATTATATATACTTTTGGATTTGACATTGTTTCTGGCTGCATTCCATACGGTACTCATGGCAAGAGGCAGATTGAGGTCATCTTGCAATGCTTCACGGAATTGCTGTTTGTATTCTTCTATCACGTTTGAGTCAATGTGCGTATCCGATTCTTTGTGTTCTAAAACGAGATTGGATAAACGGTTAAGACTTTTCTGAGCCGCCTCTATTCCGTCCCATGTGAAGTTCAGTTTTTTCCCGTAATGAGCATTTAAGCACATATATCGGAAGGCAAGAGGTTCGTACCCTTTTTCTTCCAAGTCGGACAGAAGATAGGCTGTTCCCATGGATTTGGACATTTTGCCTCCGTCAACCTGTAAAAACTCGCAGTGCATCCAGTACTTAACCGCCTGCTTTTTCAAGAAAGCGTCCGACTGCGCTATTTCATTTTCATGGTGAATGGGTATATGATCCACTCCTCCGGTATGTATATCAAACTGATCACCTAAGTACTTTCTGCTCATTGCGGAACATTCTATATGCCATCCGGGATAACCCATACCCCATCTGCTGTCCCATTGCATAATGTGTTCTTTGGGAGCTTTTTTCCACAAAGCGAAATCCGCAGGATGTCTCTTTTCTTCATTGACGGCAACTCTTGCTCCCGCAAGCTGTCCTTCCAGATCCAGATTGGACAATCTGCCGTATTGCGGAAATTTTGCTATGTCGAAATATATTCCGTCGCTTGTTTCATATGCATAGCCCTCATCATAGAGCTTGTATACCATTTCCAGCATTTCTTCTATGTGCTCCGAAGCTTTACACAGTACATTGGGTCTTTGTATGTTCAGTTTTTTAATATCCGCAAGAAAAGCATCGGTATACATCGCTGCTATTTCCCATGGCGTCTTATTGGTACTTTTTGCCGTTTTAATCATCTTGTCTTCACCTTCGTCGGCATCGGAAACAAGATGTCCCACATCGGTTATATTCATAACATTCTTAACTTTATATCCTAAATAATTCAGCGACCTTTTTAAGAAATCCATGAATAAAAAGGCTTTCATGTTTCCTATATGAGCATAACTGTATACGGTAGGTCCGCAGGAATACATGCGTACCGTTTTATCGTCAATCGGTACCAGTTGCTCTTTCTTCTTTGTAAGTGTATTGTATACCTTCATAATCTGTCCTTTCCTAATGCAGGATTGTTAAAAATCATTAAACAGTTCACTGCTAATTATATATTAGTATGGAGGAATAATCCATCGGATAAAGAAAAATATGGAATAGCACATATCAAACAGCCGGAAAGTCCAAAGATAATGGATTTTTTATTACAAGTATGCTCTAATAATAGGTAGAGATGTGGAGGTGCAAAATGCAAATTGAACTATATAAAAAACTGTATGGCAGTTTAGTCAACTATGCTGCAGCAATGGGAATAGATGAAGTTTCTCTTCAGAGGTACTTTTACCCTAAAAGAGATATCACTTCAAAGGGTATTCTGATTCGACTTTGTTCATCCTTACAGAATAGCGGCAGGATGCGCAACTCCATAAAGTTTAACGATAAAGATACCACCAACAGAATGATTATAAAAAAGGTACTGTTCGATTTTAACACGAAGAAATCCGCTTCTATATATCATGAATGGACAAGCATTTATGATGCGATGCTTGATATGGGTATCATTGATAAGGGTATGAAAAAGCATACAGCAACCAATTGGGAAAAATACTGTCGAGGACTCTATGACGGGTTGCAGTTTTTAACAGTTGATAATGGTGAAAAGATAATAGCAGATCTTGTGGCAACATCAAATATGACAGACAAGGAACTAAAGGAATTACATGCAATTTCAAAGAAAATACATGGTCTCGGTTTATCATTAACCTGTGATTGGTTGAAGGATTGTGGCTGCACATGGCTGGCTAAACCGGATGTACATATTATAAAGGTAGTCAGATACATGCAATCTGATGATAAGCTCAATGAAGAGGATGTTATTAAAGAGATGTTTTCTTGGGCTCAAGCCGTAAAGAAAAGCGGCACTGATAAGAATGCTACGGCATACAAGATTGATAAAATAATATGGTTATTGTGTACAGGTACTTTCTATCTTGATGATAACAGAATAGGCAGAGAAGCCATATACAGAACAATTGATTCTCTAAGGTAGTATTAAGCAGTTTATGATTAAGTAATTAAGTACCTTTACGCAAGATATTCAAATAGTCCGTGTAAGAATATATTTTTGTCTTACCTGCTTTTCTGGAATGTTCCAAAATGCCTTTTTTACATAGTATATCTACATATTTAGCTGTGGAGTTATAGGAAAAGCCTAATGCCTCAGCTGTTTTTTTGGTATCTATTATAGGATTTTTCTCAAGATAAGTAAGTAATGTCTCCAGTCTTGCTTTGATGCTCGGGGTTATGTCGTCAAGCTTCTGAATGCTTATATTTTTCACCTCGGTTAACTTGTCAATTGTTTCTATAGCGTCGGTTGCCGTTTCAACTATAGCACGAAGAAAGAAAGTAACCCATTGTTCGTAATTTCCGCTTTTTCGGACTTCGCTTAAACGGTCGTAATACTCGATACGGTTGGCTTTAAGGTAACAGGACATATACAGTACGGGGGAACGCAGTGTTTGTGTCTGCATTAAAAACAGAGCGATCAGCAATCTTCCTATTCTGCCGTTACCGTCTAAAAACGGGTGAATGGTTTCGAACTGATAATGAATCAGTGCTGCTCTGATTAGTGTATCAAGTGAGTCTTCACTATTTATGTACTTCTCAAGGTCGGACATTGCAATATTCATATCTTGCACATTGGGAGGTATGTAGCGGGCATTTTTTAGTGTACTTCCCGGGCTGCCAAGCCAATTTTGCGATGTACGGAATTCACCGGGTGTTTTTTCCGCTCCGCGTACTCCCTGAAGCAAAACAGCATGTGTTTCTTTGATAAGTCTGTTACAGAGCGGAAGCGTATTAAGCTGCTCCACGGCAAATTCCATCGCTTTGATGTAGTTTACAACTTCCGAAACATCAGCATTGGTATTTGTATCAAGGTTAGGGTCAAGTATATCTTCCAAAGTACATTGCGTACCTTCTATCTGTGATGAGACAAGTGCTTCTTTACGTACATACATGGCAACAAAAAGATCCATATCGGGGATTCTTGCAGCAAGGCCGTCTAAGAGCGAAACCTTCTTATTTGCCTCCAGCAGAAGAGCCAACATTTCCTCATCGGGTTGTATGGGCGGTATCGGGGGAAGCTTAGCGGGTCTGAAGGACTTATACTCAAGCTTTCCTGAAAGATTGGAAACATATTCACCGGAACGATTAATCATAATATCACCTCAAATTTGAGTTTTCTAAGGGTATTACAGCATAGAAAACTCAAAAAGTCAATAAAATTTGAGTTTGCTATGGAAAATATGGAAAGAAAACGCAAATTTTTAAGGTAATTTGCGTTTTCATAGACAAATATTCTTTTATGTTAATCGGTGCACTCAGCTCTGTTTAATAACCCTCACATAGAACTTAACCATATCGTATACGGTATCACAGGGTATTCTTTCGTTGTTTCCGTGAATTAAAGCTCTTTGTTCTTTTGTTAAGTACATTGCGGAGAATCTGTATACCTTATCGGATATCTTGCTGAAGTGTCTGGAATCGGAAGCCGCAAACATAAGGTAAGGGGAGACTATTGCATCGGACCATGTCTGTTTTATTGCATCGGTCAGTATATCCCAGCCTTTACAGTCGGTAGAGGAATATATCGAAGGGTCGGAACCGTGAATCATTTCAAATTCAATATTGTCATTTTTTACGGTCTTCTTAAGATATTCTATAGCCGATTGACATGTATCTGTCCCTATAAGTCTCAGATTTGCGGTAAAGGATGCTTTGGGAGGAAGTACATTGGCCGCACTGCTGCCGCTTGCCATTGTGAATGCAACGGTGGTTCTCATAAGAGCATTAAGCTCGCCTCCGCTTTTTTTGCACATAAGATCCAATACCGGACTGAAACACCACAGGTTTGCAAAGATTACTTTGAAAACAAAAGAGGAATGCCTGCCTAAGTTATCAAACATTTTTTTAACAGGGGGAGTCAGTTGGAACTTGAACGGGTTATTTTCAATATTGACAACGGCTTGTGAAAGCTGACCGATAATTGTGTGAGGTTTAGGAGAGGATGCGTGACCGCCCTGACTTTTCATGGTCATACGTACATCCATAGCTCCTTTTTCCGCCGTACCCACAAGAGCACATCTGGCTTTTACACCGGGGAAAACATCTTCCACTACCGCTCCGCCTTCATCTATTACCAATGCGGGTACTATGTTCCTTTTTTTAAACAATTCCACAATAGCGGGGCAGGAGGGACCGGACACTTCCTCATCGCCTGAGAAAGAAAGATAGATGTCGTTTTGGGGTACAAAGCCTTGTTTAATAAGGAGATTGGTTGCTTCCAGAATTGAGGTGAAAGTACCTTTGGTATCCAATGTACCGCGACCCCACACTTCATTGTTTTCCACAATACCTTCAAAAGCGGGCTTATCCCATTGGTCCTCATTTGCCGGAACGACGTCATAATGTGCCATTAGCACTGTGGGTGCATCGCTTTCTTTACCCGGCCAGCGGAAGAGAAGACCTGTGTTTGATACTTTTTCAAATTCACATTTCCTGAAAACATCGGGATAGAACTTTTCTATGAGTTTGTGCAGTTTTTCAAATTCCGCAAAATCCACCTTTTCGAAATCCATGTTGGATACGGTTTTGCATTTTATAAGTTCCGACAATCTGTTTATTATCCCCTCATTATCTAATTCAATATCAGTTATTTCGGGTTTCGTTATCGGATAAGGCTTAAACAATAACGCCCGAATGATAAGAATGAGAAGGAAAATGATAAACAGAGCGGGAAAAATTAACCACCACATAACATACCTCCTAAAGTTTGTCTTTCTTATACAATATCCTTGCGGCTATTATCGCAATAATTGCTCCTACAGGTACCAGTACACCTACATAACCGGATAAATCGATAGGCGAGATAATGAACAGAGCCAGCATGAATAACAGAGGTGCTAGGCCTATTTTCCAGTTTTTAGATATATATACTACTCCTAATCCTCCGAATAAAGCGGGAAGTATATTGGCAAATGCCGGTTTTAATGCTTCCGATTCCAATAGCGGTCTTATTGCGGTAAGTCCCAATACCCCGATAGCAATAATGACTATGGTTACTATGCTGGATACGGCTATGGCAATAGTGGAGATAACTTCTCCTTCGTCTGTTCCCGGTTTTACTTTGGATGCATTCATGGCATTCAAAGCGCACGGTGCCTTAAGATTGGAGATGTTTCCCGTTACAAAGGAAAGATAAGAGCCTCCCGAGCCCAGCATGGGGGTATATGTCAGAATTTCAATAACGCCCACTGTCCAGAAAATAGGGGCAACTCCGGCAAGAGCTTTGAAGAGAGGACCGGCAGACGGCCATGCGTTGTATATAACACATATAGCTGTCGGGAACAGTGTGAAAAGAGCTAAAGCTCCCAACATCCAGATTCTTCCGTGGAAATGTATTTGATCATCATAAGATTTTGTTGTTTTATTCTTTTTCATGTCCGCCTCCTAAATTAAACTTTCTATCAGATTGGTAATGGGAATGGAAAGAGCCATTGCGACAAGCATGGTTATCGGAAGAGCGAAATCTTCCAGCCACTTTATCTTGAATTTCTTAACCAGTATACCCAGAACCGACATAATCAATGCCGAAACAATCATTACGAATACCGGTATCCATCCAATAAGTCCGGATTTTATGTCGGCAAAGATAAGTCCTAAAAACGCCGATATCATACCTAAAAACAGTGCAGTAAGAAAAGCATCACTCCATTTTTCATCCCGTTCTTTTATCTTTATAAGGCCTCTTTGAATTTTCTTAAGGAACAAGGGGACAAGAATAAGTCCGGTGAATATTCCCAAGTGCATTACCCATGCCATTGTGGCAAAAACTTTAGGATCGGTAACCAAAGTGGACAGGTCGGTGATGCCCAACGATTTGGCTGCGGAAGTTGCCGCGGTAACTTCGTATGTAAGTGCTCCCAGAATGGATAAACGCAACCATGGAAAGGGCAGTCCTAAAAAGCCCGCCATAGTCAGCACACCCATAAGTATGGATATCGCCGGTGCAATAGTGAAGATTGCACTGGATAGAATGGTCTTTTTTACCGTTGATGAGCTTATATTCAACTCTTTAGCCCTTTTAATAGCTTTTACAAGGAAAAAGACCGCCTGAGCGGTAACATAAAGTAAGACTATTGCTACCATTATGTACATTAATTTGGAATTAGGGTCAAATGTCATATTTACCTCCCGTTATTAATATTTACTACAGATTTATGTCAATTATACACTTATTAATGTTTCTTGAGTAGGTAAAATATATATTTTTATCCGAATTTTACTTTTTTTCCGATTTTCTCTTATTTTTATTACATTTCAAAGCATTACACATTTTATAGGGGTAATTCATATAGAAATAATATTTACAGTTTCTGTAAATATACAGTTTTGTCTGTGTAATAATACCGGATGAAATATTATCATCGTACCATGGGATATTTATACGGTAAAAAAGAAAGAAAAGGCAGTGCGGCGGCGGAAGCGGCAATAGTTCTTCCTCTCATTCTTATGCTGGTTATTTCCGTAATGATGATGATTGTGAAGATAAGTTGCGAGGAGATTGAGTATACGGAATATGACCTGACTTCCGAGATAAGAACATATGACGGTATAAAGCGTAAGGGGGATATTATATTTGAAACCTTCTTCAAATAGAAAAAAAGGAGTGATAACGGCATTTGTGGCGGTTATAACGCCGGTGCTGATACTGTTGGTATTGGTGCTATCCGATATATATCTTGCCAAAAATGCACTGAATGCGGCGAAAAATGCCGCTAAAGCATCCTTAGGATGTGTATTGAGTCAATACAGCACATACATGAAGGAGCGGTATTCACTATACGGCTATGAGATGAGCGACCGGGAGGCTGCTTTACGTATAACCGAGGCACTGAATAACTCTTCGATAAGCAGAGGGCTTTTTGAAATGGAAATAGTGAATGTGGAAGTAGAGAGAAACAAACCTCTGACAAGTTATCCGGTCATATCCGCTCAGATAAACCGCCTTATGAGCGATGAAATATTCAGAACCGTTTTAGCCGAGACAAACGAAAGAATTGAAATGTTTTCCAAGATTAAGGATGTTATCAGGACTCTTAATGTGAAGATGCAGATAGACGAATTGATAGGCGGATTGAAAAACGCTCATACTTTGTTGAAAGAAACGGTTGAAGAGATAAATTCCAGTCAATATTATCATGACCTGATGGAGATTATACGTTACGCGGATTCGTTGTACGGCGAGATGCTTTCCTATATGAAAAGCGGAGATAAGGAGCAGACGGATACGGCTCAGGTGCTGAAAAAACAGGTAACGGATATTTTGAAAACCAATGTGGATAATATTATATATGTTCTGAAAGAGTACAATAAAAAAGCCGTTAACCTGTTGAATGAAATGATTAACACCTATGCGGATATACACATACTGTCGGAAAATCTGAAAGGTATAGTGGACGGTATTGAAGATTGTCCCGAACAGTTAAAGGCCGTATTGAAGATATGTGCAGATACCGTTTATAAAATGGAAACTTCCTTATCGGTGTCGGTTTTGCAAAACATCAAAGCGGTATTGGACAGAAATGTTGACTGTCTGGAACAGACCATGAAGCATATGCTGGATACTGTAAGTGAAGAAAAGGATGTTTCTCTATATGATGTTTTTTGTGACGGTTTTGAAATGTACTATGATGCTGTATATAACGGGGATGTTCTGGACGGGTTTTTTGCATCGGTCATTGATGATATAGTTAAAGATCAGCGGTCCCTGTTAAAAAAAATGGCGGATGAAGTACTGGAATCAATCATAATAGAAGACATAAGGATAGATGATTTTATCAATCTGGTATCGGAAGGTTATGAGGATACATATATTTTCCAAGCCGATGCCACCGGCAACACCTCAAAAAGCATATCCGAATCTTTCACGGATTTATCCGAGATGCTGTCTCAAATTAAAGAAGATATCATGATTAACGAATACATAATGCTGTATATGAACGGTTTTACGGATTCGGATACCGATCAAGGTGAGAACAGATATTTAGATGGCGAAATTGAGTATATCATTTTCGGAAACAGAGACAACAGAAAGAATGTTCAATCGTGCAAAGCGTCTCTTATGGCATTGAGATTTGCTTGTAACGCCATTCATGTCTATACCGATTTGCCTAAGACTACCAAAGCCGATGCATTGGCGGCATGTCTTGCTGGCAGCTGGACTTTCGGTGCGGCAGCACCCATAGCCAAGAATCTTATCTTATGTTCCTGGGCTATAGCGGAATCGGCATACGATACCGAGGCTCTTTGCAGAGGAGCGAAGTGTCCGGTAATCAAGATGGACGGTGACTGGAATCTGGATATAGGTCTGGAAAAGGGTTTAAGTAAAACACCCGACTGGCTGAAAACTGATTATGATGACTATTTACGGCTTCTTTTATGCACAAAAAGCAATAATGTCAAGGTCTTAAGGCTGCTGGATCTGATTGCTCTCAATTCACCGGACAATATGGACATGTCTTCGGTGTGCTGCGGCATCAAGGTGGGAGTAACTTTAAAGTTCAAAGGTCTTTTGGGTACCGAAAGGAGTTTTTATGTTGAAGCGGAAGACTCATACTGAGGGCAGAATAACGGCGGAAAGCTGTATATGTTGCTTTGTGCTCATATTTGTACTGTTGTTGAGCATACAACTGAACGGATATATAAAGGCACATTCCGATTTACTGTCCGAACTGGACAGGCGACTTGTCAATGGAGCCGTCGCATACCATGCATCGGGAATATATCTTGTGGATGTTATTACGCAACCGGAGGAGACGGATATAAACAATGCAATATTCTTTGCGGTTCCGTATGATGACTTCTTTACTCTCTCGGTCTTTGCCGATTACAGCGGGATATTGAAGAAAAACAGAGTTTATGTTCGTTCGGTATCATCTAAATGGGCGGGAGACGGTAAAGGGGTTGTTAAAGAAAATATCTGGGAATTGGACCCTTTGGAACGAGGTCAGGTAATACATAAAATGATGGGAGCCAATCTGGATCATAATTTTCCGACTCTGGATATATATGACGGTTATACAAAAGAGGCGGTATCTATCGTAAGTATAAATACGCAGGAAGACAGCTATAAGTCCGGTACCGAACTGAAGAGAAAAATAAAAAAGCATATCGATTCCATGGATAAGTTTACCTACGGAGAATACAAAGGTTATTCGGTCAGCGGAGAGGATATAAGGGAGAAAACCGTGTTGGTGGTCATTCCCAATGCCAAACTCACCGGCCATCAGACCAAGCAGATAAACGATATGTTTAAATATGCAAAAAAAGCGGGTATAAATCTCGAAATCAAGAAATTTCAGTAGTTACAATTGTAAAATAGTTTCAGGTTATATATAATCAATCCGGGTAGGTAATGGACTTGAAATATCAGCTTGTGCTTGCCGGAGGCGGAGCCAGAGGTTCCTACCAGATAGGTGTATGGAAAGCTCTGAGAGAACTGAATATAGAGGTTGACATGGTCATAGGTACTTCCGTGGGCTCTATAAACGGGGCGGCTTTTGTCTGCGGTGCATTTGAGCAGGCGGAATACCTATGGAAGACATTGGATATGCCCACTCTCTTTGATATTACCTATGACAAAGAAGACGGAGAGCCGGGTTCTGTCGAGTATATCGAATCCATACTTAAGAATAAAGGGCTGGATACATCCACATTGAAAGGCTATCTGGAGCAGGTAATAGATGAAGAGGTCTTACGTAATTCACCTGTTGATTATGCATTGGTAACAGTTTCCTTAACAAAGATGAAACCCGTCATACTGTTTAAAAAAGATATTCCTGAGGGTAAAGTAGTGGATTTCATACTTGCAAGTTCCGCCGTTCCCGGATTTAAAAAGCAGGAAATAGACGGGGAACTTTATCTGGACGGAGGTTTCTACGATAATCTTCCTATAAATGTACTGATTGAGCACGGTTATAAAAATATAATAGCGGTAAGCAATGCCGCCATAGGCGTATACAGGCGTGTTCAGCAATCGGATGCTAAGATATTGTATATAGAGAATCAGCAGATTGAGGGAGGTATATTGGAATTCGACCCCGAATTGGCAGCCCGAAATATGTTGCTGGGATATCTTGACGGCATGAAAGCATTCGGTAAGTTTATCGGAAAGAATTACTATATTTCCGACAATGCAACTCATGACTATGCAAAACCTTTGACCGACAGAGAAATTGAAATGCTTTATCTGAATGTTAAGAAAAGCAAAAGATTTGTAACGGAATCGGTGCTGCAGTTTTCTCTTTTAAGAACTTTAAGAAACAATACCGACGGTGTGCTTACCGCAAAAAGAATGTTTTTCGCGGGAATGGAGATTACCGCCAACATGTTCGGTATAGAGAAAATAAGGGCCTATACACCTGAACAGCTCATTACAAAGATAATGGCTGCATACCGTTCCGCTAAATCGGCTCACAGACAGATTATGAAAGAAAAGAATAACTTTTTTAAGAATCTGATAGATAAAATATGGGATAAAAACAGAATAAGGTTTAACGGAAAGGCTGCTAAAAAGCTTTATTTGGGACAGGTTCTGATTGATAAGGATAATCCTTCCATCAACCTGATTACAACCACAGAGCACCTTATAGCCAACCTTTTCATATACCTGATACTGTGGAGACGTAAGAAAATCAAGAAAGACAGGAGATAAAAATGGACGATACAATTAAGAATAAAGACGGTTTCATAATTGACATGGACGGTGTCTTATATCACGGTAATAATTTATTGGACGGAGCGCTGGAATTCATTGATTGGTTGCAAAACAATAACAAAAAGTATTTATTTCTGACCAACAGTTCCGAACGTTCGCCGCGTGAACTTTCACAGAAACTTGCAAGAATGGGTATTGTTGTAGGTGACGAGCATTTTTACACTTCGGCAATCGCAACGGCACTTTTCCTTGCCTCACAGTCACCCAGATGTACGGCATATGTGATAGGAGAACCCGGGCTGATAAACGCTTTATACGAAGTGGGAATTACAATGAATGATGTAAGTCCTAAATATGTAATAATAGGTGAGACCAGGTCTTATTCTTTTGAGAAAATAGAAAAAGCGGTGCAGTTGGTGCAAAGGGGAGCAAAACTTATAGGTACCAATCCCGACAGAACCGGTCCTACCGAAAAAGGAATAATGCCCGCAACCGGAGCGTTAGCGGTACCGATTGAGATAGCTACCGGGAAAAAAGCTTACTATATCGGAAAACCCAATCCGCTCATGATGAGGCATGCATTGAAGAAGCTGGGGACCGATGTAAAGAATACCATAATAATAGGTGATCGTATGGATACCGATATAGTTGCGGGTATAGAAAGTGAAATAGATACCATTCTGGTTTTAAGCGGAGTGACCAACCATCAGAATATTCAGAACTTTTCTTACAGACCGAAATATATCTATGACAACATAGGAGAAGTAATAAAAAAGAGTAAAATATAGACAAGTTTGCACATATTTCCGTATAACTGAAATACTTGTGACCGATATACCTTGCTGACAGAAATATAGTCAAAATATACAAGAAATGTTTGACAAAGTACTTGCTGTATGATATTGTTTGAATTCGGAAAGAACAAATCTATACTCTAAATATAAAAAAATACTTTAGTGAGGATATTAATGAACGAGGTTGAGATTTTAAAGTCTAAATCCATTGCGGATTTGCGGGTTATTGCCAAGACGTTAGGCGTCAAGAGCGTCACGGTTATGAAAAAGGCGGAATTGATTGAAAGGATTTTGGAGATAACCAAACAGGAGCAACCGGATATTGAGAAGGAGCAACCGAAAGAAGAAGTTGCTGTCTCCGAGGCGGCAAAAATACTTGAAGCCGTAACACAGGAAACTCCCAAGAAGCCCAGATATCTTTTGTCCAAGATGGCAAAAGAATCGGAAGTTGCAAAACCTGTGAAAGAGGAGAGAAAAACGAGGCATGTAATAAAGTCACATGACTCGGCTACTATTGTCCCTCCCGGACAGGCGCAGAGTACAAGTGTTCAGGAAACAGCCGATTCGCAGACAGACAGCGATTTATCTGAAGAATGCGAAGACGGTCAGTATGATCAGGTTTGCGGGGTGCTGGAAGTGCTGCCGGACGGATACGGCTTCTTACGTACCGATAATTACTCATACGGTCCTAAAGATATATATGTAGCTCCCAATCAGATTCGCAAATACGGAGTTAAAACCGGCGATATGATTTTCGGTACCGGAAAACCTAAAAAAGATAATGAGAAATTCCAGGCTCTTCAGAATGTAATAACCATTAATGACGAAGATCCGTCAAAAGTATTTACCAGAAAGTCTTTTGATACACTCACCCCTATATTCCCGGAGGAGCGGCTTACTCTGGAGAATAATCCGAAAGACTATTCCACAAGAATAATCGACCTTATAGCTCCGATAGGAAAAGGACAAAGAGGAATGATAGTATCTCCTCCCAAAGCCGGTAAAACCGTATTGTTGAAAAAGATAGCAAACAGCATTACTCTTAATCATCCCAACGTGGAACTTATTGTTCTGCTGATAGATGAAAGACCTGAGGAAGTTACCGATATGCAGCGGTCGGTAAAAGGAGAGATTGTTTATTCCACATTTGATAAAGTTCCCGAAAACCATGTCAAGGTATCGGAAATGGTTTTAGAAAGAGCTCAGAGGATGGTGGAACACGGAAAAGACGTGGTCATTCTTCTTGACAGTATAACAAGGCTTGCCAGAGCGCATAACCTTACAATGACACCTACGGGAAGAACTCTTTCCGGAGGACTGGATCCCGGAGCGCTTCATGCTCCTAAGAAATTCTTCGGTTCCGCAAGAAACATTGAATTCGGAGGAAGCCTTACTGTTATTGCAACCGCTCTTGTGGAAACGGGAAGCAGAATGGATGACGTTATTTATGAGGAGTTCAAGGGTACCGGTAATATGGAGTTACATCTGGACAGAAAGCTTGCCGAAAGAAGGATATTTCCCGCAATAGACATTAACAAGTCGGGAACCAGGAGAGAGGAACTGCTGCTGGGCAAGAAAGAACTGGAAAGTATTTGGACCATAAGGCGCGCCATGAGTAATATGGGTACTGCCGAAGTAACCGAATGGATGATAGATAAACTGATGAAGACCAGGAATAACGCGGAATTCGTCAGCAGCATTAATATAAAACAGACGGCTGTCATGGATTATTGATTGAAATCAGGTGGTAAATTGAAAAAGTAAATTCCAGTACTAAAGAGAAAAAATTTTTTGCACAAGAAAATTCCATAAATATGGACAGAATTTCTTCTTTGGAGTAAAAAAGGTATTGTTTTTTTAGTGAAAAGAGAATATATTATCTTTGCCTGAACAAAAGAAAGGCATGATGAAATTGAGGCCGGTTTAATCATTTGCAAAAAATTGCACAATTAAAGTCCGGTCTGTAAAATGCTAATTTTTATGTTTGAAGGTAGCTCGTTTTATCCCGTTTTACGGGAAGGTTAAATGTCCAAGAGGCTCCTTACCTCTTATAGACATGGTTTAGAAGGGTGGGTTTTAGTGTGACTTCATCCCTCTCTATACAACTCATATTGAGTAGGTCGGCAGTTTCTTTACCATAAAGAAATACGAACATTTCATATGGTGTTTTATCAGCCAAAGACTTTCTCGGAGTTGAGTTAATGTGAGAGAACATAATATCAAGGTCTTCTTGTACGATTTTATCCAGAGGATATCCGTTGGGTATTATGTCTCTCACATAATTATGATTATTTTCCACATGAGGCTTTTGGCTTGACTGCATCGGATCGCAATAGAACATTCTGCATCTGGTTAAACCGTCAGAATCCGATTCAAACATCTCATACTTCTCAAATTCCGCACCGCGGTCAGCGAGTACCACCGGAAAGAGTGCAGTAAAAAGGTTTCTTCCAAGCTTTTGCTGAAGCATATCAAATGTATCTGACATTGATTTAGAGGTCTTTTCACGATGTATGAATCCTATCATTAGTTTAGTTCGTTTGTGCATAATTGTCTGTATATACGGACCACTCAAAGAATTCATAACAGTATCCATCTCCACATATGAGATTTCAGCATCTTCCGATAACAGGTTTAAGAAATCATTGTATGTTCTTCCGGTATAGTCAGCTTTTTCTTTTCTTGGCTTGTATTTTCCCTTAAAGCGCTTTCTATTTACCTGTTCTTTGAGAGAGAAGCAGTCAATGCCGAATGTTTCAAACACACCTGTTTCAATGTAGTGATACAAAGTCCTCTCACTTAAACGTATCTCATTTCTATGAGCTGCAAGTATCTGGTGCACTGATTGTCCCTTCTTTAGAAGCGGAGCTATTATATTACCTATTCTAAGCATTTCCTTTGAGGATATTCCAATTCCTTCTCTTGATTCTATGAGTGTTTGTCTGTATGCCTCATCAGCACGCTGTGCATTGTATATATATCTGTCTAAATGACATTTACTATATTTATCACATTTATTGCATGCACCGGGAGATACATCTCTTCTTCTGCATTTAGGCTCTTCATATCTTTCGCAGTTTCCTATACATCTCTTACCACATTCTCTAATATGTATACATATCGTTGGTCTGTTGTATGTGTTACGAGGTTTCTTTATTCTATGTTTTCTGATTTCTTTTGCCACCGTGGAAGAATCTTTATTTATCACTCTTGCTATATCGGCTTTCGTGGATCCGTTTTCAATACCTGTTTGAATAATTTTTCGTTCATCAAGTGTCAAATGTTTGTTGCTACATTTTATTTTTCTCATCCTATATGCTCCTTTCCAAACGAGCAACCTTCAGAAAGACACTATATGGCTTTTTGTTATGCAAATCAACAACTGGAACTTAGTGCAAGAGTAAAATCCGCTTGAGCCTATTAGTACTGGAATTTACTTTTTCAATTTACGATTGAAATCAGGTATAGGTACATTAAAAATTACTGTTGAAATGGTTTATACAGTGTGGTATAATCACGCTTGCGGCAATTTAGGAGGTGATAAGGATGAAAAAAGATATACATCCGAAATACTATAAAACTACAGCGACCTGCGCATGCGGGAACGAATTCGAAATAGGTTCAACAAGGAAGGATATCAAAGTGGAAATTTGTTCAAATTGTCATCCGTATTTCACGGGCAAACAGAAATTTGTGGATACCGGCGGAAGAGTGGACAAATTCAAAAAGAAATACGGTATTTCGTAATTTAAAGGAAAGGCGGGTTGTCTGATAAACAACCCGATTTTTTTATGATATGAGAAAAACATCAATCGGCGGTTCGGCATTGTTAGAAGGCATAATGATGATAGGACCGCATAAAAAAGCAATCGCGGTAAGAAAACCCGACGGTGATATAGTACTGGATGTGGAGAATCTCCCTAAAAAGTGGAAGATAGCAAAAATACCCGTATTAAGAGGGGCTTATTCACTGATATATCAGATGGTCTTAAGCATAAAGGCATTGTCTTATGCGGCATCTTTTTATGATATTGAAGAAGAGGATATTGATAAGACCGATGAACAGAATGAGAAAGATAAAGAGCAACCGGATGAGAAGAAAGCGGAAACAAAATCATCGGACGGTGAGTTGAGTAAGACAGCCATCTTCTTTGCTGTTCTCTTATCGGTGGCAATAACTGTAGGTTTGTTTATACTTCTGCCCAATTTCGTGATAGGTCTTCTTAAGATAGAGAGTGCCGTTGTAAATAATTTACTGGAAGGCGTATTGAGAATTGCCATTTTTATCGGCTACCTTGCTGCCGTCACTTTAATGAAGGATATAAAAAGGGTCTGGATGTATCACGGTGCGGAACATAAGACCATAAACTGCTATGAAGCTGATGAGGAACTTACCGTGGAAAATGTTATGAAGTATCCTACAAGCAACCGCAGATGCGGGACAAGTTTCATGTTTCTGGTCATGGCGGTGTCCATAATCGTTTTTTCTCTTGTGGGATGGCATTCGGCTATTCTCAACATGGTTTTCAGGATACTGTTGCTTCCGCTGGTGGCGGGATTGGCATATGAGCTTGTTAAAGTAGCAGGCAGATATGATAATGTGCTTTCCAAAATTGTATCCGCTCCCGGCATGCTGTTTCAGAAGCTTACGGCAAAGGAACCGGATGAAAGCATGGTGGAATGCGCCATAATGGCATTCAATGCGGTAGTACCGGAAGATCCGGAAGAAGCGAAATGGTAATTTCACAATTGATTGGTTATTGTTCGGAAATATTTAAGGATAAAAAGGAAATGTATTTTTTTCTTGAAGAAGTGTTCCAAAAGGATATTTCATATTTCTATGCACACCCGGATGAGATTGTGGATACTGAAAAGTACCGACTGCTGCTTGAATATGCGGAAAGAAGGCGCAAAAACCAACCTTTCGAATATATACTGAATAAGGCCTGCTTTTACGGCAATAATTTTTATGTGGATTCGCATGTCCTTATACCCAGAAACGACACGGAAATATTGGTGGAGAAAGCCATAGCCATAGGTAAAACTATGGAATCACCCCGGATTCTGGATCTGGCATGCGGAAGCGGCTGTGCGGGTATATCCGTAGCAAAGGAACTTGCACAATCAAAAGTTATCATGAGCGATATATCGGAAAAGTGTGTTGAGATTGCGAATAAGAATATATTGATTAATAAAATAAGTAACTGTTCGGCGGTACAAAGCGACCTTTTTAATAAAATTGAAGGGCAGTTCGATATAATAGTATCCAATCCTCCGTATATTCCGTTACATGAATATGTCGCATTGGACAAACAGGTGCTGGAGTATGAGCCCAAGCTTGCACTGCTGGCAGGTGAGGAGGGAACCGAGTACTATGAATTGATATCCGCCGATGCGATGAAGTATCTGAAAAAAGGCGGATATATCCTATACGAAGTAGGATATAATCAGGCATCACGGGTATGCGATATACTGAAAAAGTACGGATATACCGATATTAAGGTACACAAAGATTTACATAATACTGATAGAATAGTAATAGCAAGAAGCGAATGACTATTCGGAAGGGTGTAGAAGATGGATAAACACGATAAAAAATACGATTTTAACGACCTTGTGGAAATAATGGCAAAACTGAGAAGCGATAGCGGATGTCCCTGGGATAAAGAACAGACACATGAGTCCATTACAACATGCCTGATTGAAGAAGCTTATGAGACATGCGATGCAATCATTGATAATGACATAGAAAAGATGACTGAGGAACTGGGAGATGTACTTCTTCAGGTGGTATTTCATGCTCAAATAGGTAAAGAAAACGGAACATTTGATTTATCGGACATTACCGACGGTATTTGCAGAAAACTCATTTTCCGCCATCCGCATATATTCGGTGACAAAAAGATGGATACAGCGGAGCAGGTACTGGAAAGTTGGGAAAAGCTGAAGATAAAGGAAAAAGGCTATAAGAGCGAAGCGGACAGTATGAAAAACATACCCAAGACCTTTCCCGCACTTATGAGAGCCAATAAGATACAGAGTAAAGCCGAGAGAGTGGGATTTGACTGGCCGGATGTTTGGGGAGCTTTCGATAAGGTATATGAGGAAGCCCATGAGTTAAAACGGGCGATTGAAACGGAAGATACCGAAAAGCAGAAGGAAGAAGCCGGAGATTTGCTTTTTGCCGTTGTCAATGTCTGCAGATTTTTGGATATAGATCCCGAACAAAGTCTGGATGCCGCATCGGATAAGTTTATAAAGCGTTTTTCGCATGTGGAAAACAGTTGTAACGATAAAGGTCAGTATATGAGAGAGATGAATTTGGAGCAGCTGGACAAGTACTGGAACGAGGCTAAAAATGAGAATAGATAAGTTTCTAAAAGTAAGCCGCCTCATAAAAAGAAGAACCGTAGCTAATGATGCATGTGAAGCACAGAAGATATTCGCAAACGGTAAAGCGGTCAAACCTTCTTATCAGGTTAAAAAAGGTGATATTTTAGAGATAAAATTTGTGAACAGTTCGGTAAAGGTCAGAGTGACCGATATATCGGATAATGTTAAAAAAGGTGATGCATCGTCACTATACGAAATAGTAGAGTAAAATATTTGTAAATATATATTAGGCGATTACCGGTTCTTTACAACTCTCCGTGAAGATGAAATAATAAAACGGTGTTAAACAAATAAAATCGGTCGGATGCATGTAGCGTATAATGAAAAACCGTATTATGATATTGTCGGAGGATAAAATGAGAGATAAACACACGCACAGAAAATTCTTAATCCCGGGACGACCGACGCTCTGCGTAATGATTAAATCCCGGGTGACATCGGAAATAATACGTGATATAAGGCTCGCACTGGAAGAAGGATGCGATGCTTTCGGTCTTCAGATGGAATCAATGTTGCCGGAATGCAGAACCGAAACGGATTTTTGCGATATTTTCAACGCAATGGAAGACAAACCGGCTTATGTCACCAATTACAGACGGGGCAATACCAAAAGTGCAGCTGATGACGAGTATCTTGCTAAAGAGCTGATTACGGCTCTTGAATGCGGCGGCGATCTTATAGACATCAGAGCAGATATGTTCTATCCGACTTCAAGTGAGATAACATACAACCGGGCAGCGGTGGAAAAACAGATCAGATTCATAGAAGAAGTACATAAGCTCGGCGGACAGGTGATTATGTCAAGCCATGTACTGAAATTCATCAAAACCGATGAAGTTCTGGAAATTGCAAGAGAACAGCGAAGACGCGGCGCGGACATTGCCAAAATAGTAACCGCAGCCGATACCGAAAGCGAATTGCTGGAAAATTTAAGAATTTCCACCTGTCTGAAAGATAAACTGGGAATTCCTTCACTTTTCCTGTGCGGCGGCAGCGCAAGCAGGAAGCATCGTCTGCTCGGACCGCTTTTAGGCTCGGATATTTATCTGGTCGTTCAGGAAAGCGCCGACAGTCCTGAAGGTCAGCCCAAACTCAAGGATGCCAAGCGTCTGCTTCTGATGATGAATTACGAAAATATTCCCGGAGAAAAAAACATATGAAAGCGATAACAGTAAATCCCTTTCATGGAAAGATGTCCGGCCGCTGCCGGAAAGCAAGAAAATTACAACTTTAATTTATAAAATACTGCCGATTGAAGAAGCCGACGCTGCTCATAAAATATTAAAAGAAGGCGGACATGTCGGCAAAGTGGTACTGTCGGTAAGCGGGGAGGAATGGAAATGTCAAAAAAGGTATTAGTTTTGGGCGGAACGGGTGCAATGGGCGTATATCTCGTACCGTTACTTGCAAAAATGGGTTATAAGGTGGATGTGGTGGCACTTGACGGAGGACAATCCGAAAACCCTAACATTAAGTTTATGAAGGCCAAGAACGCAAAAGAACCGGCATATATCGGTGAGCTGCTTAAAAACGATTACGACGGCATAGTAGACTTTTTGATATACGGGACAAAGGAGTTCAAAGAAAAATACCGTCCGCTGCTGGAAAATACCGGTCATTACATCTATCTTTCCACATATAGAGTATATGCAAACGAGGAGCATCCGATAAAAGAAACATCCCCCCGGCTGCTGGATGTTATAAAAGAAGAACCTTTCATCAGTTCGGAGGATTATTCGCTGTATAAAGCGCGCGGCGAGGATGTATTGAAAGCGTCAGGCCTTGACAACTGGACAACAATCCGCCCGGCGATAACCTACTCCAAGCGTCGTTTCCAGCTTGTAACGCTTGAAGCGGATGTGGTGATTGAACGTGCAAGACACGGTAAAACGGTGCTGCTTCCGCGTCAGGCGATGGATGTTCAGGCAACCATGAGTTGGGCGGGAGATGTCGCTAAAATGATTTCAAGACTGCTTTTCAATAACGCTGCAAAAAGAGAGACATATACAGTTGCAACGGCTGAGCATAATCCGTGGAGAGTTGTCGCGGATTATTACAAAGAGCTTATAGGGCTTAAATATGAGGAGGTTGACAAAGAAGACTATATTTCCTTTATATCACCCGATAAAAACAGTCCTTATGCACGCTGGCAGCTTGAATATGACCGTATGTTCGACCGTATCATAGACAATTCCAAGATACTCAATATAGCCGGGATGAAGCAGTCGGAGCTTATGCCGTTGCGTGAAGGCTTGAAAAGGGAACTTGCCGTTCTTCCTGCCGATACCTTTACCGTGCAGAGCAATACAAGCCGGAACATGGATATATTCCTGGAGAAACGATAGATACGGAATATAATGTGTACGGTTAATATGAAAAATTCTATTTGACAACTTATATTCCATATGATAGTATAACGCACGGAAAGCAGAAGTAATCCCTTCTCACCCCTAAGTAACGACTGAACGGGTAAACATATCGCATTAACTTGTTGTGTGGTCTTGCGGATTATTGTCTGCAAGACCATTATAATTTTTACGGAGGTAATTACAATAGCAGCTCAAAAAGGTACCAGAAGCCAGTACAGAACTAACAGGAATATTACAGCGGAAGAAGTCAGATTAATAGGAACGGACGGAACGGCGATAGGAATAATGTCGGTTAATGAAGCGCTCAAGCACAGTGAAGCGGCAGGACTGGACTTGGTCGAGATTTCCCCCAATGCCAGACCGCCCGTATGCAGAATCATGGACTATGGCAAATTTATGTTTGAGATCTCCAAAAGGGAAAAGGAAGCAAAAAAGAAACAGAAAACCATGGAACTGAAAGAAATCTGGCTTAAGTTGGGTATAGACGAGCATGATATTAATTTTAAGATAAAGAATGCCTGCAAGTTCCTTGCGGACGGCAACAAAGTAAAGGTAAGCCTGTCATTTCGGGGACGTGAAATGACAAGAACGCAGATGGGAGCGGAAGTATTGGAGAGGTTTACGGAAGCCTGTTCGGAATACGGCACACCGGAAAAAGATCCGAAACTGGAAGGCAGACATATGATAGTTATAATTGCACCCAAGAAACAATAGGAGGATTAGAATATGGCAAAATTAAAAACACACAGCGCTTCGAAAAAAAGGTTCAGAGTAACCGCAAGCGGCAAGATAAAAATGGGACATGCTTTCAGAAGGCACAGACTGATATCTAAGACCAAGAGAGCAAAAACTGATAACAGAGCAACGGCTTTCGCATCGGATGCGGATGCACCGACAATTAAGAAGCTTATCCCGTACAAGTAAGGAGGAACAGACAAATGGCAAGAGTAAAAAGCGGCGTAACAAAACGCAGAAGACATAAAAGAGTATTAAAGCTCGCAAAGGGATATTTCGGACATAAGAGTAAGAATTTCAGAGTTGCCAAACAACAGGTAATGAAATCGCTCAATTACGCATACATTGCAAGAAGAGCAAGAAAGCGTGATTTCAGAAAACTCTGGATTGCAAGAATAAATGCTGCTGCAAGAACAAACGGAATGACTTATTCCAGATTCATATCGGCTCTCAAGAAGAACGGTATTGAACTTAACAGGAAAGTGCTTGCCGACATGGCCGTAAACGATCCGAAAGCCTTTGCTTCGCTTGTCAGTTCGGTTAAGTAAACCATGAACCGCATAGAATCCGGGGACAATAAGAAAATCAAAAGGCTGAAAAGCTTGGATAGAAAAAAGGTCCGCAATCGTGAGGACCTTTTTTTCATCGAAGGCAGAAAACTGCTGGATGAAGCGTTAAGCAGCCGTATAAGAATAACGGAAGTGTATGTAAGCGACACATATTATCAGAACAATATGTCTTATGTGGACAAGCTTACCGTTAAGAATCTCTATCTTGTGAGAGACGGCATATTGGAGTCGTTGTCCTACATGAAAAGTCCCGAAGGAATTCTGGCACTGGGAATACCTCCTAAATTCGATGTTCCGGATGTGCTTAAAAAAGGTAATCCGGTGCTTGTAATGGACAGGATAAACGATCCGAAAAACGCCGGAACAATGGTAAGGAGTGCCGAAGCTTTCGGAATGGGTTGCGTGTTTGCACTGGAAGGATGTGCCGATTTATATAACGAAAAATCCTTGAGGGCAAGCATGGGTTCGCTGTTTAGAGTTCCGTATATAAAGGTAAGCAAAGAGATTTTTACCGTACTTAAAAATGCCGGCTATGCCATATACGGACTGGATGCAAGCGGTCATAATATTGAGACGGTCAGCCTGGATAAACGTTGTGCATTGGTCATAGGCAATGAATCCGACGGGTTGGATAAAAAGATAAGAAAGTACCTTACCGAAACATTGTCCATTCCTATGCAAGGTAAGACGGAATCGTTAAATGCGGCATGTGCGGCAGGCATAGTAATGTACAAGATATCGTTACTGTAATTTGAAATGGTATCGGTTAATGTGTATAATTGCTGATAGGAGGAAATAATGCCGAAAGCAGCTCTACAACTATATTCCATAAAAGATATCGCAGAACAGGATTTTTATCATGCCATGCACATTGCAAAGCAGGTAGGCTTTGACGGAGTGGAATTTGCCGGTTTTTACGGCAAGGAAGCTATTGAAACTAAGAAATACCTGGATGATCTGGGATTACTGCCGGCAGGAAGCCATTCCGGCTTGAATGCCGTTGTGGATAAATTCCACGAAACAATGGAGTACAACTCCGTTATAGGCAACAAGTATGTGGCGGTTCCGTATTTGTCGGAACAATTCCATTCCGCGGACGGAATGAAAACCGTTGCGGAATATCTGAACATAGCCAGCGAGAATGCAAAGAAATACGGTATAAAAATAGGTTATCATAATCATGCCTTTGAATTTACCGTTATTGATGAAGGAAAAAGGCTGTTTGACATACTTGCGGAAAATACCGTAAAGGATATTTTTCTTCAGATAGATACACTCTGGGCGGTTAAAGGCGGGGTGGATGTGCTGGAATATTGTAAAAAGTATAAAGACAGATTGGATACACTGCATTTTAAGGATATATCCGAAGAAGGTAAAGACACCGAACTGGGAAGAGGATTGATAGACTTTGTATCTATTTTGAATGTTTCCGATGTTATCGACTGGTGTATTCTGGAGCAGGAACAGTTTGATATGCCTAAGGAAAAGAGCATAGCAATAAGTTGTGCATACTTAAAGGGAATTCTGGATGCTAAAATTGCAGTTTGACCAAAACGGGTTAATTCCGGTTATATGTCAGGATATTGATACCAAACAGGTGCTTATGCTGGCATATGCAAAGAAAGAGCAGATTGACAAAACGCTTAAAACCGGAAAAGCGACATATTTTTCCCGTTCGAGAAACAGCGAATGGGTAAAAGGTGAGACCAGCGGCAACACTCAACAGGTACTTAAAGTGCTGGTGGACTGCGACGGTGATGCATTGATTTATCTTGTTAAACAGAAAGGGCATGCATGCCATACCGGCGAGCAGTCCTGTTTCTACAGGCAGATAGAGCAAAACGGAGAGATAAAGAAAAATGAATGAGATATTGAATGAGTTATATCAGGTAATAACCGACAGATTGAGCAATCCTAAAGAAGGATCGTATACCTGTTATCTTTTTGATAAAGGTCTGGATAAGATTTTAAAGAAGATAGGTGAAGAAGCTTCGGAAACCATTATAGCTGCGAAAAACGGCTCTGAGCAGGAAATTGTATATGAAGTATCCGACCTTGTATACCACCTTATGGTATTGCTTGTGGAAAGAGGTATAACTCTTGATAAGATAGAAGAAGAATTGAGAAACAGAAGGTAATATGTATAAAACCGATAATAATAGAAACAAAAGAAAAAATACTTTTAAGAAAAAAGGGCAATACAAAAAAAAGAGAAAATACGATAAGCAGACCGGACAACCGACTAAATTCAGAAAACGACCTGCAGAGCATGAGAAGGACAATCAGGTACTGAATTATTCCGGAACCAAGTTTGCCGATTTGCACTTGTCCGAAGGAATAATGAAGGCGTTGAATAAAAAGGGATATGTTTATTCATCAACCGTTCAATCGGGTGTTATTCCTCCTCTTATGCAGTACAGGGATGTTATTGCAAAAGCACCCACCGGAACGGGAAAGACTTTTGCATTCGGTATACCGCTTCTGGAACAGCTGGATAATGAAAACAAAGACATACAGGCTCTTATACTGGCACCTACAAGAGAGTTGGTTTTGCAGATATGCAATGAATTAAAGGAATTGTCGGAGTTTATGCCCAAAGTGCGGGTAGAGGCTATATACGGCGGAAAAGCCATAGAAGGACAGATAAAGGCATTGAAAAGGCATCCGCAGATTATTGTTGCCACTCCGGGAAGGTTAAGAGACCATATCGAACGCAAAACTGTGGATATATCTAAAGTCAGAACTGCAGTACTGGATGAAGCCGACCGTATGCTGGATATGGGATTTATTGAAGAAGTGACCGATATTCTTAACATGATGCCCGACAGAAAAAATCTTGCACTGCTGTCTGCCACCATGTCGATAGGGGTTATGGATATATCCTGGCTTTATCAGAGAAATCCGGTGGAGATTACCGTAGAAGAACATAACCTGGACAAGCCGGATATTGACCAGATGTATGTAACCGTTCAAAATATGCGTTACAAGATTAAAGCTGTGGAAACAATAATGGACAATAATGAGTTATATAAAGTGCTCATATTCTGCAACACCATAAGAATGGTCAGGATGTTGACCGATGATTTGCGTGAAAAAGGATACTCTGCAAACTGTATATACGGAGGCAAGTCGCAAGCCGGAAGAGAAAAAACGATAAGAGCATTCAAAGAGGAGCGACTCAACATTTTAGTAGCTACGGATGTTGCCGCAAGAGGACTGGACATTACCGATGTGGATGCCGTGATAAACTTTGATTTACCCGATGATAAGGAGCAGTATATACACCGTATAGGCAGAACAGGCAGAGCCATGAAAAACGGCATAGCGGTTTCGCTTATAACGCCGTTTGATAACTACGAGTTGGAAGAAATCAAGAAATATTGCAAATCGGACATAAAAGAGATTAAGAATGATGGTATACTGAATCTATCGAAAGAAGGAGATGCGGAAAAATGATAATTGATGCTCATAACCATGCCGACTGGCACAAGACCGATTTGGACGGGTTTATGAAGAACATGGATGACAATGATATTGATGTCACATGGATTCTTTCATGGGAGTGTCCGAGACACGAATATGAAAACTATAACGGAGCATTGGCTTCATATAATAAAAAGGGACCGGTACCTTTTGAAGCGGTATTGGCATATAAGAGGGCTTATCCCCACAGATTTGTGTTAGGATATTGTCCCGATCCGAGAGATCCCGATGCAATACAGAATCTGAAAGCGGCGACATATATACACAAAGTACAGGTCTGCGGAGAACTGAAAGTCAGAATGATGTATGACGATTTTGATGCTATAAGATTATTCAGGGCAGCAGGGGAGCTGGGGCTACCGGTTATAATGCACTTTGATTATGAGTTTCCCAGATCCAATATAAGCGGCTGGCCCAATTTCTGGTACGGAGGCGGCATAGATACTTTGGAAAGAGTGCTTAAAAAATGTCCTGAGACTATATTTTTAGGACACGCTCCCGGTTTCTGGGCACATATATCCAACGATGACCTATATGACAAAGTAGCTTATCCGAAAGGACCGGTCATAGAAGGAGGCATGATTCAGAAGCTACTGGACAAGTATGATAATCTTTACTGCGATATGTCGGCGGGAAGCGGTTTGAATGCTTTAACAAGAGATCCCGAGCATGCTTTACGGTTTTTGAATCAATATCAGGACAGAATATTGTATGCAAGAGACTATTTTGATTCCAAGCACAGAGAGTTTTTAGAATCACTGGATTTAAGTCAGCAGGTGAAGAATAAGCTGTACTTTGAAAATGCTTTAAAACTTGTTCCGTTAAAATGAAGATACTTATCTCTGGGTTTAAGCCTTTTGCAAACTTTCAAGACAATATTACAAGGAAACTGGTAGAAGGGCTTCCAGATGTTATCAATGGAAATAAGATATATAAAATCATACTGGATGTAACATATAAGACGGCGTTTGATGTACTCGACAAAGAGATAAATAAAGTGCGTCCCGATATTGTCATTGCTACCGGATTAGCCGCAGCAAGGAAAGTTATAACCACGGAAAGAATCGCGTTGAATATAAATCATGCAAATGCAGCTGACAATGCCGGAGTAACAAAAACCGACAGTGTAATAATTCCCGGGGCGGAAACGGCATTAACCGCAACACTGGAATATCCGGAATGTGTATATAAAACGGATATTGTAGTGAAATCCTATTCGGCGGGTACATATGTATGCAATGATGTATTTTACAGGTTATTGCATAAAGGTACCGTACAGGCATACCCATATATCTCTTTTATTCATTTTCCCTCGGAAGAAAACATACCCTATGAAAAACAGCTCAATACATTTGTTGATATACTGAGCTGTCTGTAATATTATTCATCGCTTAATAAGTTTTTAGCGGTAAGCTATAAAGTTTAATAAAACAATCATATACCGAAAAGGTCCAATGCCTTGGTCTCGTTGGTTACGTTATAGATATTCAGATTGTTTTTGGCATACCGAAAAACCTGCCCGATAACGGGATCCATCCAACCTTTTGCAAAAAGACGTTTTGCGAAGTTGACCGATAAATCGTCAATATCGTTGTTTTCCACGCTGGAATTGATGTAATTCCACATTACGTCATCGGAAAGTTCCACTCCGTTCATCCTCTGAACTTCAATCTTCTCCCTTGCCGAAGCAAAGTCATCACCGCAGAGGTGGGAGAATAGAAGCAGGTTTATGTAGGAGTGATCCAGATATCTCGGTATTCTCCTGAACATACCCGCAATAGTTATATCATCCATAAGTTCCTTGTCGGTAATGGCCAGTTTCTCCAAAAGTTTCCAACGGAATTCGTCATCGACATATTCATTGTGCAGAAAATCCTTCATCATCTGTTCCGTTTCATACGGTCTTGCCCCCAAAACAGCATACCAGTAACATATGAGAATGATAGCCAAAAGATTATCTTTATCCGCAAGGTATGCTTCATGAACGGCTTTCATGCGTTTAGCCATGAATACGGCGGAAAGCGATCCTCGTGCATTTTTCTTCAACAAACTTGTTTCCTTCATGAGAAGGGTTGTCATGGTTTCCACAAGCATATTTCTGTTTGGCTTATTATCTATAAAAATATCCTTATTCTTTTCATAAAGTTTTAATGCCGCCGGATATCTGGTAAGACAGGAATAGGCGGTAATCAACCCTATAACGGATTTCTGAGGCTCGATACCGTGGTCTATGAGATTGGAGAAACCTTTTATGGCATGCTCATAGTCTCCTTCTTTGAGGCTTATCATGGAATTGGAAAAATACAGCTTTAAATCTTTAAAATCTTTTCTTGCCATTGTATCTCCTACTTTTTCTTGTCAATCGAGTCCAGGTACTCCTGAATTATCTGCCCTATATTTTCTTCCCGTACTACTATGGAAAATTCTATTCTTCTGTTTTTGGCTTTCTGTGATTCCAAATAGTCATTTTTAATCAACAGTCTGGAGTTTGAATAACCGACTGCTCCGAAGTAACGTGCATATTGTGTCTGAAGTTTACCATTCTTTTTAAATAATTCCAGTAACACTGCATTGGCTCTGTCTGTGGATAATTTTTGGTTCAGATCAAAATCTCCTTCACTGCTGGCATGTCCTTCTATCATGATGGCTTCAATATTTTCACCCGAATCTTTTAATACCTCCTCAAATGCGTCAGCCAATTTTTTTATAAGATTTAACGAAGAAGGCTTGAGGTCCGACTTTCCTTGATCAAACAGTATACTCTCCGTAATCATCAGATTCCCGTTATCTCCGATGGTAACTTGTCCCGGACCTAATGCATCATCTATGGATTTCTTAACTTTTTCAAATATATCCACCTGCAAAACGGCCACTTTCTGAAGTTGTTCTCTCATGGAATCCAGCTCTATTGTATTTAAAGCTATCAGTTCCAGAAGCTCCTTCTTCTGAGCTTCCAGCGCAGCCTGTTGTTCTGCCAGAATCAGTATGAGGTTTTGAAGGTTGGTTGCTTCTTCCTCCGACAGTTCCAATGCGGCCTGTTTTGCCGCTAACTCGTTTTCCAACAGACTCAAGGATATTTCTTTTGCTGCAAGTTCTTCTTCCAGCATGATAAGAATGGTCTGTTTTGTTTCCAGATCCAGCTGTGTTTCCTGAAGAGCAAGTTCCTTGGCTGCAAGATCGTTTCTTGTTGCTTCCAACTGAGCTCCGGTGGCAATATTAGTGGCTTCCTGTTCATCTAAGTTTATGGATATTATTATGTTTTTAATGAACACTATGAGAACTAAGAAGAGCATTATCAGCACCATTGTGGACATAACGTCCGCAAATGACGGCCAATAGTTCTCCGGTTCGACTTTTTTCAAATAGCTCACTCTTTGTTTCAATTAGATCACCTCTTATTTCTTATCTTATGTTAATCATTCTTTATGGCTTTTTCTATTTCATCCAGTTTCTTCTGTATCTTTCCCGAAACCGATTTGTTGTATACCATGGTCTGTTCCGGTAAAGATGCTATGGTCTGTGCCAGAATCTTCTGATTGTTTTCAAAGGATTCGGACATCTGATAAATATTAGCCATGGATTTTTCCATTGTATCGGCTGTCTTTTCCGCTATAATATCGCTGCTTTCTTTAAGAGCTTGCTGGAAGGATTGCTTAATCTTATCGGTCAGTGAAGATATTTCCATGGATGTAGCGATTATGGCTTTTTCAAATGCATCTTTCATATTGTTGAATGATGCGGCATTTTCCTCACTGGATTGCTTCATTGTATATGTCAGCTGTTGCAAAGCGGAAACGGTCTGATCTACCTGATTTGCCAGGAAGCCGAGTTGTTCAAGGGTTTCCTGATTGGAAACTGCCATCTGCCCTGCAGCATTCTTAACATCTTCGGCAAACATCCTTATAGCATCGTAGTTCTTGATTATGAGGTTGGTGGAATCGGATAACGATTCGCTCATCTTAATGAAAGATACATCCATCTTTTCTACGTTTTCTTTAAGGTTAAGGTTGAAGTCCGACATGTCTCTCATGGCAACGGCCAATGTGGATATTGCGCTGTCGAATCTTTCCACAGTAGTGTCAAGTGCCTGTGACGAAACCGAAACATCCATGACCACATTGGTCAGTTTGTCACCGAAGGATTCCACTGTTGCTCTGAGAGTGTCTTCTATCTTTGTACCGAATTCCACGAAGGTATCCTTGAGTATTCTGTTCATCATGGTATACTCGGTTTCCTTGTCTTTGGCTATCAGTACTGCGATATTATTGTCAAGATACTCTTCTATATCAATCATCAGTGACCTTTTCTGGTCTTCGCAGTCAATGCCGATTAAGGTTAAGTTGAGAACAACCGAACCGAAAAGTCCTACAAGGCTGGTGGAGAAAGCGGCTCCCATTCCTTTTGCGGCACCGGCAAGTCTTACAAGTATCTCGTTCCAGTCCAATGATGCCGACCCTATATCCTGAAGCAGAACCTTAACCAGTTCGCTTACCGAAATTGTCAGTCCTATGAATGTTCCCAACAGTCCCAATGTAACCATCATGGCCTGGCTCTTTCTTACGAATGTTTCGCCCATTGTAGGAATTTTCAGATTCTCCTCGAAATTCTTTTCAATAATGGCTTGAGTGTTGACATTGTTGCTGTTTATCTCACCTGCAACTTTGTAGTCCTGAACAATTTTGTTGAGCATCTCATCGTTAAATGTACCTGCCCGTCTGTTCTGCCTGTTATTAATCTGCTTACTGAGTTTCTGATACTTTAACTTAATAAGGATGTTGATAACAAATGCGGCCAGGAAAATAAGTATGATAAGTACTATTACGGTTTTTCCTGATATGTCTATCGATTTAAATAATGATATTAGGTTATTCATATGATCTCCTTAGAATTTGGTTTTATTACAGTAATTCTACCATAAAAAAACGCGTTTTTTTCATTATTCACAGAATGTTTACATTATTCCCGTCCTGATAACATAAAACACCTGTTTTTGTCACAATTAACAGGTTTTTTAACTTAAAACACTGTTATTGTTCTTCAATTAGATGTTTTGATGTAACAAAAAGTTCACAATTATATAGCGCTGTGGTATACTTTTCCAAGAAAAGAGGGAGGCTGCATGCTGAAAAAGTATGTTGTTATACCGGCATTAATAGCTGCTCTGTACTGCGCGCTTGTATTCATATTTATGCCTGTGAGTTTCGGAACTGTGCAGATAAGAGTGGCGGAAGCGCTGACCGTTCTGCCGTATTTTACACCGTCTGCAATATACGGTCTTTTTATCGGCTGTTTACTTGCAAACATAATCGGAGGGGCCGGAATACTGGATATTATACTGGGTTCGCTGTCTACACTTGTGGCGGCATTTTTAACATACAAAGTAAAGAACAAATGGCTGGCACCGGTGCCCCCGATAGTAATAAATATGTTTGTGATAGGATATGTCCTCAATGTATATTACGGAATGAATTACTGGCTTGCGGTTGTGTCGGTCGGAGCGGGGCAGCTGGTATCCTGTATGGGATTGGGTATGTTGCTTCTGTTACAGCTGGAGAAATACAAAGAGAGGTTATTTGAATGAATAAAAATCCCGTTAATAAAAGAAATGTGATAGATTATCTCCTCATATTCGTCTATGTTATCATGATGCTGATTTCCAACAATCAGCTCTTTCGCAGTTATTCGCTTTTAGGCGTGGCACTTCTCGGTATATGTATTTCCATCTGTATAATTATATTTAAAAAAGACATTACCAAGCAGGAAAAGACAAGGGAATGGATAGCCGTAAGCCTGCTTGTGTTGGCTGCGGGTTATTCGATATACAGGATTATTACGCTTAAGTAAAGTCTTTAGCTTATGGCTGAAAAAAGCAGTAATTCAAGTACTGCTTGGGAGGGATATATGGAACATGAGAGCAAAGCGGCAGATAAGGTGCTTACACTTTTTCATAAAATGAAAATTCGTTCCGAGAAAAAACGGTCACTTGAAGATGCCGAAACCGATCCTGAGAAGATTAAGAGAATAAAGGCTAAAAGAGAAACTCTGCAGGCAATAAAATATTTCATTGTGGCAGGTTCCGCCGGAGCCATACAGGTCGGGACATATGCACTGTTTCACGATGCAATGAAGTGGGTACCGTGGCTTGCTCACCTTGTATCTTTGATTTTATCGGTACTGTGGAACTTTACACTCAACAGGAAATACACCTTTAAATCGGCAGTCAATGTACCTAAAGCCATGCTTAAAGTGGCACTGTATTATGTTGTGTTTACGCCGCTGTCCATGTTCTGGACAGGAGCCTTAACGACAGGAATCTGGGGAGTTGAAGGAATGGGCATTCATGCATGGGCTGTTGAAGTTCCGACATTGCTTATAAACGGTATAACGGAATACCTGTATCAGAAGTTCTTTGTTTTCAATGATGCAAAAGAGAAGAAAAACCGATAAACGGCAAAAGCTCATTATTGTATTATGATGCCTGTTATGATATTATTATATGGATATTTAAGTCATGGAGGTATATGAATGACAATGTTAAAAGGAGCTGCGATTTTCGGACAATCGGGCGGACCGACAGCGGTTATAAATTCCAGTGCATCGGGAGTTTTTCAGCAGGCACTTAAAGAGCAATGTATCACTGCAGTTTACGGAGCCGCACACGGAATCAAAGGAATTCTGAACGAAGAATTTTATGACATATCAAAAGAATCAAAAGAACAGTTGGAACTATTGAAGACTACACCTTCATCCGCTTTGGGTTCGGTAAGGTATAAGCTGAAGAATGCGGATGTTGATGATACCGACTATAAAAGACTTTTAGAGGTTTTCAGGAAGTATAACATAAGGTATTTCTTCTATAACGGCGGAAACGACTCTATGGATACTTGCAATAAAGTAAGTAAATACTTAGCCGATGCAGGGTATGAATGCAGAGTTATAGGTGTTCCCAAGACCATAGACAATGACCTTGCAATAACCGACCATTGCCCCGGATACGGTTCGGCAGCCAAATATGTGGCAACAACCATCATGGAGGTTTATCATGATGCCTCTGTGTATGATACCCCTATGATTACGGTAATAGAGATAATGGGAAGAAATGCGGGATGGCTTACGGCGGCAAGTTTGTTGGCTGTATACAAAGGAGCCGGTCCCGACCTTATATACCTTCCCGAAGTGCCTTTCACCATTGAGAAATTCCTTTCCGATGTAAAGAAAGTATATGACAGTAAACCCGACCATAAAGTTATTGTTGCGGTTTCCGAAGGATGCAAGGACAAAGAGGGCAGATATATTGCGGAAATGGGTCAATCGCTTAAAAAAGATGCTTTCGGTCATTCTCAGTTGGGCGGAGCGGCAGCAATCTTAGGTGAAATAGTTGAGGAACAATTCAAATGTAAAGTTCGTTCCATAGAGTTCAGCCTTATGCAGCGTTGTGCGGCACATATAGGCTCAAGAACCGATATTGAAGAGGCGTTTCTTGCAGGGCAGCAGGCGGTAAAAGCTGCGGTAGAGGGACATACCGATTACATGATAGGTTTTGAAAGAACAAACGAAAAAGGTAAATACGGTATCAAAACAGTTCTTATACCTCTTGCTAAAGTAGCCAATGCCGAGAAAACCGTTCCTTTGGAGTGGTTTAACCAAGAGAAGAATTTCTTAAAGAAAGATTTCATCGATTATGCACTTCCTTTGATACAGGGAGATTCCGGTCTTCCTTTTGAAGAAGGACTGCCTAAATTTGCAAAACTGAAAAAAGTATCAGCAAGAAAGTAGAGAGGATATAGATATGGCACTTATAACATCAAAGAAAATGTTCGAAAAAGCCTATAAAGGCGGATATGCGATAGGCGCATTCAATGTAAACAATATGGAGATTATCCAAGGTATAACGGAAGCCGCAATGGAAGTACAGGCACCCCTGATTCTTCAGGTTTCTGCCGGAGCCAGAAGATATGCAAAGCATGTTTATCTTATGAAATTAATTGAAGCGGCTCTTGAAGATACCGGGCTTCCCATATGTGTTCACCTGGACCACGGCGACAGTTTTGAAACATGTAAATCCTGTATAGACGGCGGTTTTACTTCGGTAATGATAGACGGTTCTCATCTTCCACTTGAAGAGAATATTAAAGTAACCAGGCAGGTTGTGGAATATGCACATGCAAAAGGTGTAGTGGTCGAAGGAGAATTGGGCAGACTGGCGGGGGTGGAGGATGAAATTAAAGTCAAAAAAGAAGATTCCTCGTATACCGATCCCGATGAAGTGGAAGAGTTTGTATCAAAGACGGGAGTGGACTCACTGGCAATAGCGATAGGTACAAGCCACGGAGCATATAAGTTCCAGGGTGAAGCCAAACTGAGATTTGACATACTGGAAGAAGTGCAGAGAAGATTGCCCGGTTTCCCGATAGTTCTTCACGGTGCATCATCGGTTATTCCGGAGTTTGTGGAAAAGATAAACAAATACGGCGGAAAAATGCCCGGTGCCCAGGGAGTTCCCGAAGAAATGCTGAGAAAAGCTGCAGGTATGGCGGTATGTAAGATAAATATAGACTCCGATCTGAGGCTCGCAATGACTTCATCCATAAGAGAGTATTTTGCATTGCATCCCGATCATTTCGATCCGAGACAGTATCTGAAACCTGCAAGAGAAAATATCAAGCAGTTGGTTAAGCATAAGCTTGTTCATGTATTGGGATGTGACAATACGGCGGGAGAGTATTAAGATAAGTCGGAAATTAAACATAAAAAAGCGGGAAACCGCTTTTTTTATGGAAATAATACAAAGTTCGCAATATTGGGAATGTAATGTATAATATTGGCAAAGGAGAACCGGTTTGTTAGTAAAAGATTCCAAGTTTATAATAAGTGCGGCAAAAGCGGAGCAATGGCCTGATGATGAGTTGCCGGAAGTTGTGTTTTCCGGAAAATCCAATGTGGGTAAATCCGGCCTTATAAACGCTCTTTGCAACAGAAAGAATCTTGCCTACTCGGCATCGGCTCCCGGTAAAACCCGTCTTGTTAACTTCTATGAAATAAACGGTGTCATGAGAATGGTGGACCTTCCCGGTTACGGATACTCCAAAGCTTCAAAGCAGGAAACAAAGTTGTACGGCAAACTTGCCGAACGGTATTTAACTCAAAGAAAGAATATACGGCTCATAATTCAGATATTGGACATTCGCCATGACCCCACGGAAGATGATTTGCATATGATAGAGTTTTTGAATACTATAGGTTTGCCGTTTGTTATAGCTGTAAATAAGTGCGATAAACTCTCCAAATCTCAAGCAATCAATAGAGCAAGAAGCATAGCGGGAATGCTGGATATTGACCCCGATACGCCGTTCATACTGACTTCCGTTACGGCAAAAAGAGGTATGGAAGAGATATGGGATGCCATAGATTTTTACTGCTTTGATCAAGAGGATGATAATAACGAGACAGAGTAAATTAAGGGACATAACAGATATGAAGAAAAGTAAGATTAATTACACTAAAGAAATAAGGATATTTTCAGTTATCACGGTAACGATGCTGTTACTTACAATACTGCTTACCGGATGCGCTCCTTATAAGTACAGCAGGTATATAGAGCTTGCCGAATATATGAATCTTCAGTTGGACTATAACGTGATTGCCGTAACCGAAGAAGATTTGCAAAAAGAGACAGATATTCTTTTGGACAAGTATGCAAAAACCGTTGTTCTGGATAGAGGAGAGGTTAAATCAGGCGATATTGCTAACATTGATTATTCCGGTCTGGTAGACGGAAGACCTTTTGCGGGCGGTGCCGAAACAGGTTATGATTTGGCCATAGGAACACACACTTTTATAGAGGGATTTGAAGAAGGACTGATAGGGGCAGTTATCGGACAGACGGTTGTGTTGAATCTTACATTTCCCGTAAATTACAAAGATAAAGACAATAGTGTGTCCGCACTTGCAGGCAAAGAGGTAGTTTTCAATGTTGTAGTGAATAAAGTTACAAGGCGAGTACCGCCTCAGTATACCGATGAGTTTATAAAAAGCCTGGATAGTGAGTATAAGACGGTGGAAGAATACAACGAATATCTGAAAAAAGAGATATTCAAGTATAAAAAAACTCAAGAAGCATGGAAAACCGTGGTGAATAATACAGTAGTAATAAAATATCCCGATACCGTTCAAAAGAGAGTGGATGAGATAAGAGAATATTATGAATACTACACGATATATTACGGGTACAGCTCCTTCAACGATTTCTGTATTGACGCATTGGGGCAGACCGAAGAAGAGTTTAACCGGATTAATCTGGAAAGCGCCCGTGACGGAGTGAAGCAGGAAATGATATCGCAAGCCATTGCGGGGTTGGAGAAAATAAAGTTAACCAAAAGCGATTTGGATAAAGGCTATGCCAATTACGCCGAGTATTACGGATATGACAACACTCAGGATTTGTTTAAAGATTACGATAAAAATTCCATTACCTCCAGCATACTGCTGAATAAGGTAATGGAATATGTTGCAAAGCATGCGGTTGTGGTAAATAATTAGAAGCCTTAAAAGGTTTGTTTAGTTTATTACTTAACTTCTAAAGTCCAACCCCTTGTATCCTTAATGATACCGTACTGTATGCCCGTAAGCGTATCATAGAGCTTTTGGGATATCTTACCTATCTTATTGTCATTAATAACGTAACGCACATCCTTGTATACAAGTTCTCCTACGGGGGATATTACCGCTGCCGTTCCCGTTCCGAAACATTCTTTCATGTCACCGTTTTTCAGCGCTTTTATAACCTCATCAACGGATATTTTTCTTTCCTCCGTCCTGTAGCCCAATGCTTCTGCAATCTCCAATGTGCTTTTTCTGGTTATTCCGGGTAATATGCTTCCCGAAAGTTCCGGTGTAACAATCTTATCACGTATAACAAAGAATACGTTCATTGCGCCTACTTCTTCAATATACTTACCTTCATGCGCATCCAGCCACAAAGTCTGAATACAATTGAGTTTTATGGCCTTTTCCTGTGCGATAAGGCTTGCCGCGTAATTACCCATGGTTTTGGCATGTCCCATTCCGCCTTTGGAGGCACGTTTATAGAAGTCTTCCACATAAATACTGGTGGGATTGAGTCCTCCGGGATAATACGGACCTACCGGACCGATTATTATCATAAAAAGATATGTATAGGAAGGATGCACTCCTAAGAAAGGATCTACCGAGATTATAAACGGACGGATGTACAAAGAAGTTCCCGGTGCGGAAGGTACCCAGTCGATATCGGTTTTTACAAGCGTTACTATCGCCTGTACCACATCCGCTTCATCAATAGGCGGTATACACAGTCGCTCGCAGGATGCTCTCAGTCTCTTGGCATTCTCGTCGGGACGGAATAACAACACCTTGTTATCTTTTGTCCTGTAAGCTTTCAGTCCTTCAAAAACGCCCTGACCGTAATGTAACACATTGGTGGACGGATCTAAGGACAGAGGTCCGTACGGCTCTATTCTTGCATTGTGCCAGCCTTTTTCCGGAGTATAGTTCATCAGAAACATATGATCGGTGAACTGTTTACCGAAAGACAGTTTGCTTTCGTCGGGTTTTGTTTTGGGTTTCTTGGTTAAGTTAATGGAAATATTCATGTTCTTTGGTCCTTGCCTTAATTTCATTTTCAGTATATTATACTAAAATATCGGAGTAATTACAAATGATTACAGGTTTTTTTGAGGAAATTTAATGTATAAATATTTACCGGATTACATAGCACAAGGAATATCGGATATAGATTATAAAAGACTGTATGATATGGGAATAAGAGGCTTATGTTTTGATATAGATAACACATTGGTAGGGATGTATGACGAGGAAATTCACAAAAAAGCACTTACTTTAATAAACAATTTGAAAAATATGGGCTTTTCCATATGTATTTTATCCAATGCTTCAAAAAAAAGAACCGCTTTGATTGCCACCGGTTTCGGGTTAGAATATGTGTACAGGGCATTTAAGCCGCTTAAGCAGGGTTTTCTTATTGTGTTACGCATATTAGACCTTGAGCCGCATAAATGCGCAATGATAGGAGATCAGCTTTTTACCGACATAAGAGGAGGCAAAAAAGCGGGATTTCTGACCGTTATGACTAAGAGAATGAACAATCATGAATCGCTGTATGTCCGGTTCAAGAGGATTTTTGAGGACAGGATAATGAGAAAATATATTAAAGGGATAGAAAAGATATGATAAGATTCGGACCGGCAGGCAATGAGCCTTCTTTTTACGAACAGGGATATAAGAATACCTTTGAAGCCATGAAGTGGTTGCAGGATATGGGTTTGAATGCGTATGAGTATCAAAGCGGCAGGGGAGTAAATATAGGGGAGCAAGCCGCATTAAAGATAGGTGAGCATGCAAAAAAACACGATATAGCTTTATCTCTTCACGCCCCTTACTTTATAAACATGGCGACAAAGGAGCCGGATAAAGTGCAAAGTTCCCTTATGCATATGCACAAATCATATATCGCTGCAAAACAGATGGGTGCTACAAGAGTATGCGTTCATACCGGCTCTCCCATGGGAGATACCAGGGAGAATGCCATAAAGAGGGCACATATATTTCTTAAAAACTTTTTGGATGATATTGATGACCAATCGGTAATATTCTGTCCGGAGTTGATGGGTAAAGTAAATCAGCTGGGCAATTTGGAAGAGGTTATTTACCTTTGCGCCAATGACGAAAGGATACTGCCTACCATAGATTTCGGTCATTTAAATGCAAGAACTCACGGTACTCTGAAAACACCGGAAGATTTTGAAAGAGTGGTGTTGAAACTTATAAACGGAATAGGATTGGAGCGGACAAGAATAATGCATGTGCATTTTTCCCAGATTGAATATACGCAAGGCGGCGAAAAAAAGCACCTTACATTTGAAGATGACAAGTACGGTCCCTATTTCCAGGACCTTATACCGGTACTGTATAAGTATGATATGAAACCTGTTATAATATGCGAATCGGATAATACCATGGCAACCGATGCGTTGAAGAGTAAAATTATGTATGAGCAATATATGAAGAAGGATTTATGAGGTGCCGTATGTTCAGTAAAAGAGTTGATTGTATGAGAAAAATAATGGAGGAAGAAAACTTGGACGGAGCTGTCATAACGTCCAGAGATAATACGCTTTATCTTTCTTCTTTTTCCGGATCCAGCAGTATATTGATATTTACACGTGATAAAGCATACTTTGCAACGGATTTTCGTTACATTGAAGCGGCCGAACTGATATCCGCTTACGGTTACGAAGTGGTGTTGATTCAGGAAGGCATGAAAAGCGTACTCTCCTTATTATCCAAACTTTTCACTAAAAGTGAATTGCGCATAGGATTTGAAAAAACCGTTTCATACGGCTACTTTGAGGCTTTGAAAAAAGGTCTGAAGGATTGTGAATATATTGATGTTTCCGACCGGTTACTCGCCGTCCGCTCGGTTAAAGACCAAAAGGAATTGTCTCTGATGGCAAAAGCCGCTTCCATAGCGGACATCGCTTTTACACATATACTGAATACTGTAAAAGCGGGAATGACAGAAATAGAGGTAGCTGCCGAACTGGAGTATGTGATGAAGAAAAACGGAGCATCCTTTCCGGCTTTTGAAACCATAGCGATATCGGGTAAAAAGACCAGTATGCCTCACGGTGTTCCCGACCATAAGAAACTTATGAATCATGATCCGGTTACTTTGGATTTCGGAGCAAACTACAAAGGGTATTGTTCCGATATGACCAGGACTTTTTTCCTGGGTTCTCCGTCACCTAAAATGAAGAAGATATATAACATAGTGTATGACGCACAAAAGAGTGCTCAGGATTATGTCAGAGAAGGTGTAACGGGAGCGGATGTTGATAAGATTGCAAGAGATATAATAGGTAATGAAGGGTACGGAAAGTATTTCGGGCACAGTACGGGACACGGAGTGGGTTTGCTGGTACATGAAGAACCCAGGCTTTCCACCCAAAGCACAACCGTTCTGAAAAGTAATATGACCGTTACCGTAGAGCCGGGAATATATATTCCCGATGCGGGCGGAGTCCGGATAGAAAATACCGTTGTCGTGCAAGAAGACGGCTGCTATACTCTTAATCACTCGAATAAAGAGTTGATTATTATTTAAAATGGATTATACGATAAGAAAACTTGATGCCGAATCATTTATGTGCATTGCCGAACTTCGAGGATATGCAAAAGATGATGAGGATTTTATTGAGCGCTATAATCGGGTTGTTGATAAAAAAGACGATTGCTATGCGGTTTTTGTAAATGATGAATGTATTGCCGATGTCACATTGACATATGTTTCAAGTGACAAGGCTGCGGCTGAAGAAAATATAAGGGCATATATGTCGGGATTATTGGTCAAAGAAGACTATCGAAACAAAAAGATTGCAACCGCTTTGATAATGCATCTAATTGAGGAGTTGAAAGAAAAAGGGTATAAGGAGTTGTCGGTTTTATCGGATACCGATAATGTTGTTGCCTCTAAACTATATGCAAAACTGGGCTTTCAAAGAGAAAACACCTACGATGTAGAGGATATGTCCTTTGATTTACTGGTGTACAGAATAAATCGGGCACTTTAACGGATGTTCTATGTTTTTTAACTTTTAAATTAATTTTTGGTTCACTCTAAAATTTTGCGGGATTTAGGATTCTTGACGTAAGTCTCTTTCGGTTATGTTGTAAATATATCGTGCAAAATGTATAATTATTATGAGGTATGTTATGGCTGATGATGTTCTGAAAATCAACGGACTGGAAACATCCTTAGGGCAACTTAAGGTGACTAACGAGGTAATAGCGATATTGGCCGGAATTGCCGCAATGGAAGAAGACGGCGTGTATGCAATGAGCGGAGGGATTACCGGCGAACTTGCACAGGCATTGGGGATTAAGAATCTTTCCAAAGGCGTCAAGATTGAGACCGATGAGGAAGGCATTCATGTCAATATATATATTATTGTGGAATTGGGAGTAAGAATACCCGAAGTGGCATGGAGTATACAGGAAAAGGTAAAAAAACTGGTGGAAAAAATGACCGGTAGTAAAGTTACGGAAGTTAATATCCATGTTCAGGGTGTAAATATACATAAACCCGGGGAGGAGCAGAAATGAAATTTTTTAAAAAGGGCAGGAAGTTTTTTTATACTGTAAATATAATATTGATTGTTGTCTTATGTGCCGTTACGATACATGCATGTCTCGATCCGATGGATTACGAGAGAGCTTTCGAGGATTTTGTCGATGCAAGGTTTTTCTCGGTACAAAGAGGGGTTATATTCCTGGTTGCGTTGCTGATTCTGGTATTTGAAGCTTTCTTTATAGTGTCTCTTTTACGCAAAGAAGAAAAACCCGTAGAAACGGTCAATCTGACCACCCCGACAGGACAGATCAGTATTACGGCCTATTCGCTGGAAACTATGGTCAAGAGTATAGTAAGTCGGTTTGATTCGGTGACCGATGTGAGAACCAAGGTGGATTTCAGCAATTCGCAGGTAGGTATGGATATATCGGTGAAAGTCAAGTCATCGGTTCTCATACCGGAGATATCTTCCAAGATTCAGAGCATTGTTAAAGAGGAAGTGTTAAAAAGTACCGGCATAGAATTGCATAGCATAAGAGTTTTTGTGGACGGAATAAATTAATTATTAAAGGAACCGTTATGGGAAGAAGAAAAACAAGGGAACATGCTCTTCGGCTTGTATACCAGATACAGATAAATGACGATGATATAAATGAGCAGATGGAACAGTATTTCCTTGATAATGATGTAAAGAATACCGCAAAGGAATATATAAAAAAGGCGGTAACATATATCAATGAGAACTGCAAAGACATCGACTCGGTGCTATCCATGTATCTTGCCAAGAACTGGCGTATTGAAAGAATTCCCAAGATAGAACTGGCAATCATGAGACTTGCATATTATGAGATATTGAATCTTGAGGATGTACCCAAATCCGTGGCAATAAATGAAGCCGTAGAACTTGCCAAAACCTACGGCAGTGATGATGCCGGAAAATATATCAATGCGGTGCTGGCAAATATTCAAAACGGAGAGCAGTGATGGAAAAAGCCCTGACCGTATCTCAGCTCAATGAGTATATCAAACAACTTGTTTCTTCCGATGAAGTATTGGAAAGTCTGCATGTGGAAGGTGAAATATCCAACTGCACCATTCACTATTCCGGTCATATATACTTTTCCATAAAGGATGATAAATGTGCTATACGATGTGTAATGTTTTCCGGATATACCAAAAGCCTCAAGTTTGAACCGGCGGACGGTGTGAAGGTTACGGTTTACGGATACCTTTCTTTTTATGAAAAAACCGGGCAGTGTCAGATTGTTGTTACCAATATGTTAGAAAGCGGGACAGGTGATTTATTCATCAAATTCGAGAATCTCAAGAAGAAACTGGAGAAAGAAGGTCTTTTTGATACAGGGAAAAAGAAACCGTTGCCGTTTTTGCCGGAAACCATAGGTGTAATTACCTCAAGTACCGGAGCGGTTTTGCAGGATATAAGGAACATACTGAACGGAAGGTTTCCTAATTACGGATTCATTTTGTATCCCGCGACCGTTCAGGGAGTTGATGCACATAAAACCGTAATTAAAGGACTGGAATATTTTAATAAGAATAAAAATGCCGATGTCATAATAATAGCAAGAGGCGGCGGTTCGGTTGAAGACCTTTGGCCATTCAATGAGGAAGAGTTGGCATATGCAATACATAACAGCAACATTCCCGTCATATCCGCAATAGGTCATGAAACGGATTTCACTATTGCGGACTTTGTGGCGGATGCCAGAGCCGCAACACCTACGGCAGCCGCTCAGATGGTTATCCCGGAGAAAAAACGTCTGGAAAGAGATGTTCTTTCGCAAAATGAAAGTCTGGAATTTTCCTATGCGAAACTCATAAATAATCTTACTGAAAGAGTTTCCGATTTGGCAAAAAGACCGGTTATGAAGCGACCGGAGGAATATACCAATATATTGGCTATGAATCTGGATAACCTTACAGGCAGGTTTTTCACCTTCTCAAAGCAATATCTGGACAATGTTGCATATAAATTAAGTACATTAATACATAAAGCGGATGCCATGAATCCTTTAGCGGTGTTATCGAGGGGATACAGTATAACGACCGATAAAAAAGGACATGTTATAAAAAGTGCGGACAATCTGAATAAAAATGATGTTATATTAACCACTCTTCATGCGGGAAAGATAAGGAGTGTGGTGGAAAAGGCGGTAAAAGATGAGTAATAAGGATTTCAATACGCTCTACAGGGAACTGGAAAAGAAGGTGGAGTTACTGGAAAAAGGGGAACTGCCGTTGGAAGAGGCGGTAAAGACCTATACCGAAGGGCAGGAGTTGATAAAACTGCTCAACGAAAAACTTAACAAAGCCCGTGAACAAATGGTAGTGACCGATAAATCCGAACAAAAGGAGCCGGAAAAATGACAAACTTGAATACCGTAATGAAAAAATACGGGGAACAGGTTACTCTGTTTATCAATCAGAGGATAAACAAAAGCAATGCGCCCGACATAATAAAGGAAGCCTGCCTGTACAGTGTAAATGCCGGCGGTAAAAGAATCCGACCGGTTCTGTTTCTTATGACCTTGGATGCTCTCAATGCGGAAATTACCGAAAAGCATATAGCATATGCATCGGCTATTGAGATGATACACACATATTCGTTGATACACGACGATTTGCCGGCAATGGATAATGATGAGTACAGAAGAGGGCAGTTGACCAGTCATATCAAATTCGGTGAGGCATACGCTATTTTAGCCGGAGACGCTTTATTGAACCTGGCATATGAAACGATGCTGGATTATGCAGTCAATGCAAAGGATATTGCAGCCGCAAGAAACATAGCCGAAGCGGCCGGATATCAGGGAATGGTAGGCGGGCAGGTTCTGGATATGAAAAAGCCCGATACCGTCAATGACATTCTTGCTATGTATTCGTTGAAAACGGGTGCCCTTATAAAAACATCGGTGGTATCAGCCGGAATAATAGCCGGATGCAACAAAAGAACATTGAAAAGACTGGCTGATTATGCCGAAGGTATCGGTGTAGCCTTCCAGTTAAGAGATGATTATCTGGATAAAACCGATATTAACGAAAAAACCGGAAAACCCAAAGACAGTGACAGAAAAAATGAAAAAGCCACATACATCTCCAAAAGAGGGATTGCGGCAAACCAAAATAAACTGCAAAAGTATACGAAAAAAGCATTAACGGCTTTACAGCCTTACGGAGACAGCTATAATAACTTACGCTCATTAGCGGAGTTTTTAGGTGACAGGATGAAATAGTGTATGGAACTTCTGGACAGAATAAAGGTATCTTCCGATGTGAAGGATATCAAAAAAGAGGATATAGATGAGTTATGCAGACAGATAAGGACTTTTCTTGTGGAGGTTGTGACCGGTAACGGAGGACACCTTGCAAGTAATCTGGGAGTGGTGGAACTGACGGTGGCGCTGCACAGATGTCTGGATATGGAAAAAGACCACATAATTTTCGATGTGGGGCATCAAAGTTATGTTCATAAAATTCTGACCGGAAGAAAAGATAGTCTGGCAACAATGGGAAGCATCGACGGATTGGGTTGCTTTCCCGATGAGGAGGAAAGCAGGTACGATTCTTTCAATACCGGACATGCAAGCACATCGGTCTCCGCCGCTTTAGGTATGGAAAAAGCCTTAAGAATGAGCGGTTCGGACGGCAAAGTAGTGGCGGTTTTAGGTGACGGAGCTTTGGGCGGCGGAATGGTATACGAGGCCTTGAACAACGCTAAAGATTTGGATTCCGATATTCTCATAATTCTTAACGACAATGAAATGTCCATAAGCAGGAATGTGGGGGCAATGTCGAGACATCTTTCAAAACTCAAGTTACGTCCTTCATATATTGACACTAACCTTAGAATCAAGCATATTGTGGAAAAAACACCGGGCGGCAAGGGATTTATACGGTTGATACAAAAAACAAAAAGAGCATTAAAGTCTTTTGTAGGGCAGAAGATGTTCTTCGAGGATTTGGACATCCGATATCTGGGTCCCGTTGACGGACATGACGAGCATCAGCTGGAGTCTATAATAAAGGAGGCATTGAATGTAAAGGGGCCTAAACTGCTGCATGTGGTAACAACCAAAGGTAAGGGGTATGAAAAGGCGGAAAGAGATCCCGTTAAGTTTCACGGTCTTAAAAACAGTTATTCAAAAAGCAGAAGACTGCCTGAAAATATTATGTATAATCAACTTTTCGGAAAGCTTCTGACCGAAATGGCCGAAAAAGATAAGAATATAGTTTGTGTATGTCCCGCAATGACCGAAGGATCGGGTTTAAGCGAGTTTTGTAAAGTACATAAGGACAGATATTTTGATGTAGGTATTTGCGAACAGCATGCGGTTACTTTCAGTGCCGGTCTCGCCAGAGACAAAATAAAGCCGGTATGTGTTGTATACTCATCTTTTTTACAAAGGGCATACGATCAGATACTTCATGATATAGGGCTGACAAACAAAAATGTGGTGTTGTGTGTGGACAGGGCGGGGGTTGTGGATGCATACGGTAAGACCCATCAGGGGATTTATGATATTGCATATCTGTCCACAATTCCCAATATGAGAATATTTGCACCGGAATCGGAAGAGGATATGGAAAAACTGTTATATAAAGCCATATATGACATTGAAGGATGTGTTGCCGTAAGATATCCGTATGATCAGATTCATAATGATATTAAGAATCTCTTTGTTGATGTGTCCGAAAAAAGAGAGATTTCTTTATATAGTAAAAACGGTGACAAAGCAATACTGTGTTACGGCAGGATGGTTGCTGTTGCCGTGGAAGCGGCGGACATTGCAGGTGCAGATGTGGTTAAACTAACCGATATATATCCTTTGGATTATGAAAGTCTGTATGAGGTTTTGGGGAAATATAAGTATGTTGTATCTGCCGAAGATGTGATATACAACGGGTCTGTAGGTCAAAGGCTGCAATCATGGCTATATGAGAACAACAAGAATGACTTTAAACTGATATGCTTAAATATC